>Ga0080008_185846_pt1 | contig 30488 bp, 30 predicted proteins | sample ConCONMetagenome_FD_69211 | JGI IMG/M metagenome (GOLD analysis project Ga0080008, IMG submission 69211) | Hot spring microbial streamer communities from Conch Spring, Yellowstone National Park, USA - CON_C (SPADES assembly) (version 2) | ecosystem: Environmental > Aquatic > Thermal springs > Hot...
TAAATTAGAACGCATATAAGCCTTTTAAACCCTCCTCTTTTGATAGCAATCACGCCTTAATGATCAAGCATTTCACTATTACTATGGGGTGGTAGAAGTGGAGGTATTTGGACGGGTTATAAATCTTGGTAAGCTGAAGGTTCATCGTATGGTTGACGACAGATACTATGTCATCATACCCCCCTCTCCACTAGCTCGGAGCCTTGCTGGGAGGGTGAGGCTTGATTTCCTAGCTGAGGTTGAAGCCGACACCTGCCAGGATACCATGTATGATGGAGATTATATTCCCTTCAGTGCAAAGATTACAGCCGTGAGGAGATCAGATGGAAGTTATTGGTACAGAGTCCTACTGCCTTCACGTTACAGGGACGTTTGGAAGTCAATCTATAATTGTGGCCACGTGAAGTTAAGGGCCATGCTTTGAGGATGGTGGGGGGTGTTGGGAGAGAGGCTGGGGCAGTATCCAAACCCGAATGTGGAACTCTCCTCTTATAATGTTTTCGTTTCACCACAGCTCATCAAACTTGTGGTTGAGAGGTGCTTGGTAGGCTGCTTTACGCCCGCCAGCCTTAGGGCTTGCATAGCGGAGGAGCTCCGCATACCATTAGAGTATCGTGAGGTCTACAACTTTATTAGACGGCTTACACGAAAAGGTTTGATCATGAGGGAAGGTAATTGTTACAAGCCAAGAGAGAAACTCTACGAGCTCCTAATGGTGAACGATGATAAAGTACTGCGGTTACTACAATGGATAATGGCGCGACGACCCCCATGGAGGGGGTCTGCGTTTGGGTACACGTTCTTGAGGGTTTTACTTAGGGCTCACGTTAGGGGTTCTCTCAGGTTTGTTGATTACATGGCTCTCAGGTTTGTTGTTAGGCTTGTGCAGGGGGTTGTGAGGAGTCTGCGTGGGGAGTTGAAGAATGCTGGTTGGAGCGAGTCTGAGCTGAGGAGGATTGATTCCTTTGTAGCTTGGTGTGTTAAGTGCGCTAAGCTCCTAGATGTGTATTGTGATGGTCATGGCAGGAAAGGTCTTGGTGAGAACCAGCCCCTTGGAGATGTTCGGGGTTCAGAGGAGCACGGTTGTGATAGCGTGTTAGAGGTGCCTGACGCCTGCGAACTTCTGTTACGTTTCGTCAAGGTATACTTTAGGGTTATAGAGGTTGTTGAGGATGGTGGGTGTAGAGAGTAGTCTGGCTGACTTCTCTCACGAGTATAGGGGTTGTAGGGTTAGGGTTGAAACCTCCATAGGAGTTGTCGTTGAAGGAATCCTCGTTGAGGCTAGTCGCTACTGGTTTAAGGTTAGGACTGATAAGGGTGTTGTGTACATTAACAAGGCTCATGTGGTCTCTGTAACCCCTGTTGCTAGCTCTTCTGGTTGCCGTGGTGGTAGGGGTGGCTAGGCTAGGCCTTGTTTTGAGGTTTAATGTGGAGGCTTTTGGGGTGACTGCTAGGGTTTTCTTGGACTTACACTTGTCACGGCTGATCCTCCTGGGGACCCTCGATGATCGTACTCAGCCTTGGCTTAACCCTGCTACCTCAGACCCCATGTTGTTAAGCTCGCAGTCCGCGCTAGCACCACCATCCCTGGTTACAATCATCATTGGCGATCCCCCGGGGGACCATCCATGATTAACCTATGCCCTCACCCTATAGGTCGTATGCTCTGGTTTGGTATAACTCCTAGTGCTGGTAGCAGAGCTCTAGGCCATGGTTATAAGGGTGAGGATGAGTTAAGGGATGTCCATGCCGTGGGGTTTAAGACCAAGGCTGGCCGCAGGTGGGGCTTCTACGTTACAGTATGTGGGCCTGCTAATGCCGAGTACTACCTGCTATCGTTTGATGTCAGAGCTCCTAGGGGTAGCTTTAAAAGGAGTACTTGAAGGTTTCCGAGGAGGCCCTATGGCTACTATGCGTTAAGGTTGATCTCTCAACCTACATCTGTAAGTCCAGGGTGTCTGCTGAGCTCCTAGCCGAGGCCATAGCAAGCGTTTTCAGTGATAGCATTAAGAGGATAGAGCTACGTCCGGTAAAGGCAGATGATGATGTCGAGAACGAGATTGCCGAGAGACTGGAGGAGGTTAGGAGGAGGCTGGTTGAAGAAATTGAGGGTAAGGCATTACAATGCCGTAATTGGACTAGGAGTGTGAGGAGGAGGTTCAAGGAGAAGGTTGAAAGGCTCAAAGCCATAGAAGCTAGCCTAGCCAATGTCATAGAGTTGAAGCTAAGAGAATGGAGAATTTTTGAGAACACTAGTCATGGCAGGTCCCCGAGGGGATTCACAATGACAAGACTACTGGGCACTTACTGGGACGTTAGGCATGTGGGGAGCCCTTATGAGCTATAGGGGTAGGTGTGAGAGGGAGCGTTATGTTAAGAGGAAGATCAGGAGGGACATCTACTCTAAGTTAATGGAGTTGTCTAAAAGGGAGGGTTTAGGCTTAGAGGAGCTCCTAGTAAAGCTTATCGAGGTATACGGGGGATGTGGGCAGCCTACATCAAGTTCATGTGGGGAGCCCACATCAGATTTAAGTGTGGAGCTTCACTGGGACCACTTCTGTTCCTAATCAGAGTTGGGAGAGGCTTTGATGCTGTCGAGATATCACTAAACCTAATACAAGCTGAGAAGCTGTGTAGAACGAAGCTCCTAAATAGGAGTCTGTGCCTTAAGCTAGCGGAGCTGGCATCACAATGGAGCCCCCTGAAGAGCCTAAGGTGATGTAGGGAGTTCACATGACCATAGATCTATTGAGCATGTGCTAGGAGCTTAGAGAGGGTTACAGCTGTTACCCCTCACCTAGATCAACCTTACAGCCTTGTAGACTGGCGATAACCTACATTTCAATTGCATCCCACCGCCAGCCCCTGGGTTGCTAACGGTAGGCTGTAAACACAGCTAGCCTGATTAGGGGGCTAAAAATTTTATGCCCCCCACTACTAAGCCTTAAACCCTAGTAGGTGTTTAAACTTGGAGATTCAAAGTCCTTCAATGAACTTCCCGTAGTAGGCTTATGGTGGGGTGGTATACGGCTTTAACGTGGGCTCCTATTCTCGCCTTCTAGAGATAATCCTATGAATTTACCAGTAATATTTAGATCATGGAGGGTAAGATTGAGCTCCAGTATTACCCTATAGAATTCGCTTATAACCTCCCTATAGAAAATCTTAAGGATGGGTGGTCTCCTACGCCAACATTATCCAGGACCAAGGTTGGCAGGTACAGTAGGACCACAATACCAAGGGAGGTTAGAAAGTTGCTAGGCATAAGTGAGGGCGATTTCGTGGAGTGGGTCTACGAGGATGGGAGGGTGTATGTTAGGAAGAGGTGAAGGTAATGGTTAGATGTCCTTACTGTGGTTCTGAGAGGGGCTTTAGATCTTTGAAATCATGGAGGTTTAGATTCTATTATGTTACCTTATTCCAATGTGAGAACTGTAATGGTAAATTTAATTATTACCATGGTGTTAGCCCTAAGGGTAGGCGGTCTGAGTTTATTATCAGGGTTAGGCCTAGGGTGAGATAGTGGGCTGGGAGAGGGAGCTACCTTTTACAGCGAGACTTTGGAAGAAGTTTGACGATTATCTAAGTAAATATCGTGTAGATGGTGCCGAACTTAAAGCTAACCCTCCTAACAGCATCTCGTACCATAATAAGCTCCCTGATATAGTTGTTACCGATAAACTGGGCACTCCACAACTCATAGTAGAGACTAAGAGGAAGGCCGATGATACGTATGAGGAACTCTACGACCCCCTAGGTAGGGCTCCAATAGCACAAGCACTATGCTATGCAGCCCTAGCTCTAGAACATCACGGCCTAGATAGAACACCTCTCTTCGCTACAGCAAACAAAGCTGTAATTGTTATCTTCAAGGATGTTAAGAGAGAAGAGCTAAGTGAGCTTGTGGACGTCAATGTATGCCTTGAGAGGCACCCTACACCAGAGGATTGGGCTAGAGCTCTCAAACCTGGAGCGCACACTAGGTTACTCCAAGAGTACATAGTAGATAGGCTTGAGACCCCGCTTTCAGATGATACGGTTAAAAAGCTTTTTGGGTATGTGAGAGAGTGGATTAAACAGATATACATAACACCAGCCCACTTATACAGAATTCTCGTTGAGCAACTCAGACAGCATATAGAAGAGTTACACGATGAAAACGTAGAGGATGCTGTTAAAGTAGGAATACTCAAAGACCAGGTTTACTTCGAGAAACTCCACCATGAGGCGTTAAAAAGAGGTTACAGGAACCTTCTAAGCCCGGGAATCGCCTCACTATGCCCCTATGAGGAGCGAAGTGTTATAGAGAACGTGTGTAAGCCGTTAGCTGAGGAGCTCTCAAAGATAGCTTCTAAGGCGAGAACATCTCAAGAGCTATTTGACTTGTTAAAGGATATAGCTGATAAGATGGTTAGAGATATTGTCAGTTACTGTAAGAGATCGGAGCCGCCTCGCATATGTGGTAAGAGGGTAGCCGAGGTTATATCGTTTAGGAACCTATCAAGGATGATGACATACGTGCTTGCAACAAAGATTTTAGCTTACAAAATTCTAGAGATACACTATAGAAACATACCAAGCTTGAAACCCTTAAACGTAAGCGATCCAAATGATATCAATAGAGTTTTGAACGAGCTGTTCTCTAACGCCTCCAGGGTAATAGAGGAGACTTCGGGCATTAAGGATTTCAGACCCCTATTTGAGACGGGGCTCTACGACCTAATAATGTTTAAGGGCTTAGATGCGGTGAAGAAGGTTAATGCGTTGATAGAGATCGCAGATACAATAAAGGAATCCCTTAGGCAACTCCCAGGTGTGATAGGCTACGTCTATGAGGGCTTCATACCGCCAGCTGAAAGGCATAGGTTAGGTCAGTTCTACACACCTCCAGCTGTAGCTAGGCTTATAACAGTGTGGAGCATTAGATCCAGGGATGACCTGGTACTTGATGGTGGATGTGGGTCAGGCACATTCCTTATAGAAGCTTACAAGAGGCTCTTGTGGTTAAAGTATAAAAAGATATACGGTCAAAGCTACCCTCTATGTAGAGATCGTGAGAATGAGCACCAGGAGGTATTAGATAGGCTTTACGGGGTTGATATAAACACCTTCGCAACGCAACTGACATCGCTTCACCTAATGCTCATGGAGCCTCTATGCCCGTTCTCAAAGCTAAATGTTAAAGCTACGGACTTCTTCAGCCTAGCTAAGATGAGCTTTGATGCTGTCATAGGTAACCCGCCTTATACTAGGTGGGTTGAGATACCTGATAGCACTAAGGAACTCATAGAAAAGAGTGTTGGAGATCTAGCACAAGTATACGACTTAGTTGCTAGTATAAGGAGGGGTCGTGAGCCGGGCATATACGTCTACTGGATAATGCATGCTACAAAGAACCTCCTCGAGGATGGTGGTAGGCTTGGCATGATAATATCTAACATGTGGCTTCAAACGGATTATGGCGTGGATTTCGGTGGATTCCTACTGGATAACTTTAAGATAAAAGCGTTGATAGACGTCTCCTATAGGCTCTTTGAAGCACTAATATCAACGGTTATCATACTAGCTGAGAAGGAGCCTGATGAAAATGCTCGTAGGAATAACGAGGTCTTATTCGTAAGGATACCGCCAATAGATAGCAGGCTTAGCGATAGGGAGGTTGAGAGGAAGCTAGATGAAACCTTGAAGTGTATCGAGGACTCTATAACACCAAACTACGACTTCAGCGAAACAAAACTTAAGGAGTGTAGGGAGAAGCATGGGATCTGGTATAAGCTAATCAAACAATCTGAGATCCCTAGGGATAAGAAGTGGGTCAGCTTATTCTTCGAGCGTGTAGAAGATGTTGTAAATCTTCTTGGATCGCACCCATTAATGATAAGAGCAGGAGAATGGTTTGTACCATCCTATGGCAATGCCTTGTACCTATGTTTAACAAGCTGGGGTAAAATAAGCGGAGTACGCAACCTAGGGACTAAGGACTTCTTCTACTTTAACGTAGATAAAATTAAACAATGGGATGGAAATAATAAAACCAGGGGATTTAAGGAGGTTGTGGAGAGATACCTTGTGCCAGCTATAACCGCTTCCAGGTATGTGAAGACTTTCACGTTCACCGAAGAGGACTGGGAGAAGATAAGGGATATGGAGAGGAGGGAGAAGGGGAAGGTAATACATCCAGGTAATGCATGGATGCTAGTATTGCATGAGCGTAGGGAGAGGTTACCTCAACAGCTACAAGAGTATATCAGGTGGGGTGAGACTGAGTGCAGAACTAAGATCAAAGCTACTAGGGGAGGTGGTAGACCGTGTAGTAAGGCTGAGGCCTGTAGAGCTAGAGAGGAGGTCGGAGAACCATACTTCTACGGGTGGTACGATCTAGGAGGATTCATACCAACGCCAATAATGACAGTATACCAGCCTAGATACCATCCGCGATTCTTTTTAGTTAAAATACCTAATATAATTACGTACCCTGCTATTATAACGTTAATACCAAGAGTTAGGATAAAGATATTTAACTCTACTTACGACCCCATTGAATATAATAGAGTCTACGGTAACATTATAGATGATGTGAAGCCGGATATCGAGCTTGACGAGGTTGAGGTCAAGGCTCTTCTAGCTTATCTTAACTCAACATTTAACTGGTTGTGGCTTGAGCAGAATGCTAGGTATATCGCTAAAGGGCCTTTAGGGCTTGAGGTTAATGTTGTTGAGAGGATGCCCATACTGGATGTTAAGAGGATTGATAGAGGGTATGTTGAAGAGCTAGCTCAGCTCTTTGACAAGCTTGAGTCTACTGCACGATCAATAATTAGCACTAGTACCTCGTCCTCGGAGGAGGATGAGAGTGAAGAAGAGGAGGAAGGTGGTGTGCAACTTAGAATGTTTAGAGAGCTTAGACCAGTATTCAGGGAGATAGATAGCAGGGTTGCCAAGATCCTCGGGATTCACGTCGATTTTGATGAACTTTGGAGGCATGCTTGGGAGATGATGGAGAGGAGAATTAAGGGTGCTGGGAGAGAGGTAAGACCGGGTGCTGTTGTTGAGGTTGAAGTTATAGCTAGAGGAAGGAGTAGAAGGAAAGCTAAGAAGAGGAGGGGATCGTCTTCACATGGTTCCTCAATGCCTCTTACTAAGTGGTTTAAATCATAAACTAATCTGTTTTATCAAAGGTAGCCAGGCTACGTGTCAAAGATTACCTGGAGATCTGAGTAGAGAGGGGCTCTAGAGTCATAAGAGGATTTAGAACTGTGGAGGGTTGGGAGGGGGTGGTAGGTGTGGTTAAGGTAAGGCTCGGTAAGGGGTTGAGAACCCCTCCGCCAGATCTATCACTTCAATTGATGTTATCGCAGGTATTCCAGGAGCTCCTAAAGCATATGGGTAATCCTCAAGCAGATGTAAACGTTATCAGAGAGCTTGTCAGCAGAGTCAACGAGGATTTAAAGCCTAAGGGTTATAAAATTGTACTCGCAAAAGCCCCTCCACAGAGCGGGTACGATTACATACTAAGGCTTACAAGGAAGCGTTAATATGGTTCCCAGCACAGGTAGCAAGCGAGAACTCCAATCTAGGATCTCAACATAGCCCTAGCGTAGCAGAACCTTAGGTAAACTCTTAAAACCTGCTTGTTCTTAAACCACCTACCGCAATACAAGCACCTCCTAGCCATCAGAGCTCCCGAACGGGTGGATGCCCAGGCAGGCTTAAAAAGGCTAGCGGTCAATCACCCCTACGAGGTGGCACTCTCGGGTAGTGGTACTCTCCAGCCACACCCCTCCCTCCCCCGTCTGGGTTCAGAGGGCTCTCTAGGGTGGAGGGTGACCCTAACTTGGGGTAACGTTAGGATTGCATTAGAGTTATAGCCGTTCTCCGAGCTATTATCCTAACCGGGTGCGATGCTGGTGCGACGGCCAGGCGATATGGTGGGCATGACCTCAGGTCAAGTTTCAGAGAATAAGAGGTTGACTGCTAGGGAGAGGTGGCTTAGAGAGCATAAAGAGGTTAGGCTCTACCTCAAACGCGATGAGTACGAGCTCCTGGAAAGCCTGGCATCAGAGGAGGGCCTATTGGTCCGAGACTTCATATTGAAGCTTGCTCGGGAGCTAAAACAGCTTAAACAGCTTACACTAAAAACCCCGTCATGGAGAGGTTTGGTGTAAAGTGTAAGCCAGGCAGTGTGGTCGAGTGTTTAGGGGAGGGTCTAATGATTATAGGCTTAGAGTATGCGGTGTGTAGAGAGCGTGAAGAGCATTCCGAGAAGCTAGCTAATCATTACAAAGGGCTCCTAAATGCTATCCTAATAGCGAAAACCAGAGGTAAGAGTGAGTTGGTGGGGCTCGTATTAAAACTCATGAGTCTACAGGTCTAACCGTGAGTTTTAACTCCACTCCAGCTTTCAAGACTGGTGTTAGGATTGATGTGTGGTTCCTGCTAGTACTGAGATAGGAGGTAGCTCTCACCACCAGGTGGTTATTCTTAATCTCAAGGCATCCGTTGAGATACTTTGCAAAGCCACATGTTGCTAGTGCTTTCAAGCGTTACTCAGGCTTTGAAAGGTTCCTATAAAAGCTCACGCTACCTGTCTCTGCGTTAAGTTTATTAGGATACGAACGCATACTATTACTAGGGTGGGTGTTATGAGCATCCAAGCTTTGATTGAAGGGGAGAGGGTTACGAAAGTGATTGTAGAGGGCTATGAGATTCAGTGTGATATTCCCTTGGAGAAGTGGAGTGAGGTTAAGTCATTATTTGAAAAACTTATTGAGCTGGGAGCTTTTAGAAGAGCTGGAGCGTCTCTCCTATCAGCTATGAATGCCTTCGTCTCCTCTCTGAAGCCCAATGAGAGGAAAGTTCTCGGGGTTCTCCTTACAAGAGATTCCGTGTGCATAACGGATCTCAAAAAGCAATTGAACATGAACGGGAGGCAACTAGCTGGAATATTGGCGAACCTGACTAAAAAAGCTAGGAAACATGGTCTGGTAGGATCTTCAGGAAGCATTGTAGAAACTATGAGAATAGGCGGTGAGCAGTGCTATAGGCTGAAGGATGACTTTAGAAAGTTGAAAGAGCTCATAAGCCCTAGCTGAGCACGTGAGAGGTACCCTAGAGGTGGGGTGAGGGGTTACAGCTGTAACCCCCCATGCAATGTTTTTTATAAAAAGTCAATATTACTTTGTCTTTTTCGGTTTTATTTTAAAACCGAAATATTTTTAAGCATAAACATTGAAGCTTAAAGCCACAGCACCCAATCACACCCACCAATCACTCTAGGGTTACTCTTATAACCTCCTTTTCATAAGATTGAGGGAGAGAGGGATTCTCCTTAACTAGTTTAAGATCTTCGGTTAACTGCGGATGCGGGCCTCCTATGGCTATGAGTTAGGATGGGAGTTTGAAAGAGAGAGAGGGAAAAAAGGGAAGTGGGGGGTTATTAGGTGTTCTTAGAGTATTGGGAGCTCCCAGGCTCCTGATGCTAGTAGTACGTGTCTAAGTGCTAGTATTGATAGTAGGCCTAGTACTGCTATGGCTATCGGTAGGTATTTTGATTTAACTTTTAACGTTGCTATGCTTAACAGGCCTCCCACTATGGCTGCTAGTATTCCTGCTTTGAAGACAGTGCTTCCTAGTGCTATTTGGGCGCTGTAGATTGACGCTAGTGGGCCTTGTAGCGATACGTGTATGTGGATTATGTAGGTTAGAGTTAGGAGGAGTAGTGCTATCCCTAGGGAGAGGGTTACCCTCGTATCCAGGGGTCTTATTATTGAGTATACCGAGAGCCCTCCTACAGCTCCCATAGCTAGGGCTATTAATGGGATTACACCACTATGCCAGAAGGGTATCCCCCTCTCATATGCTATGAGTAGCCCTGTGTATAGAGCTACGAAAACCCCTGCTAGTGAGGCTAGGATGCCCGTAGCATGTGTGACTATACCCTCTCTGTTTAACCTAACTAGTGCTGTGAAGATAGCAGATGCTATTATCAGTAACGTCATGCCGGTTGCTCCGTAGGGCATCCACGATCCTGGTTGGAAGCTTGTGAACACGAGGTATGCGGCTTCAGGTTTGAGTAGATGTAGGTTTAGTATGATGAGTGATAGTATTGGTAGTGCGGTTGCAAGAGCTCCACCTATTAGAGCATCCCTGCTCCTACCCTCCAGGAAGCTGAGGTAAGCTAGGATTATTGAGAAGCTAGCTATAGCTAGGAACGTCATCTCAACAGCTATCTCGAAACCCCATACATCGTTTAAGACAAGATTCTCCAACACACCCACCCCCTATGGTATCACATAGTAGACGAGGCCCTCTGTCCTAAGATCCGGTCTTAGCTGTCTAGCCTTACCCTCTCTCACCAACCTCGCCACAGGGTCGTTGGGGTTATCTAGGTCGCCGAACATCCTAGACCTTGTAGGGCATACTTCAACGCATGCCGGTATCCAGGAGCCAGACTCCTTCCTGTGATAGCACAATGTACACTTATCAACAGCTTTCTCCGCTGCAGCGTACTTGTTAGGCACGGGTGGCTTCATAATGTAATCCTCTAACCCAGCTTCTCTTAGCTTCTTAGAAGCCTCCTCTAGGTTAGCCTCCCTCCTAGCCTTCTCCATAGAACCTCCCTTAACCTTGTACCTTGAGCCATAGGGACATGCTATGATGCAGTAACCGCAGCCAATACATTTACTTTTATCTATTAACACAACCCCCTCCTCTGTCTTAAACGTAGCCCTTGTGGGGCACACCCTCTCACAGGGAGTGTCCTGGCACTGGAGGCATAGGAATGGCATGAAGAGCCTTGATGGCGCAGGCTCCTCCCTTTCAATCCACATAACCCATGTTCTAAGCCCTAGGGTTAAAGGCCACCCTACGGGGCTTGAATCAGCTAAGGTGAAGGGGACACCGTTCTCTATGCTACATGCAGCTACACACGCCATGCAGGCGATACACCTAGTAGGGTCTACGACGAATACGGGCTTCAAAGCTCATCACCCCGCTTTCCTCACCCTAACAACACCCGTGCCCATAGCATAGGCTCCTCCTAGCTGTGTAGCTACTAGTGGTATGAAGTAGTTATCATCTGTTACACCGAAATCAGGGTCTCTGAACTCTCTAATCCTATCGAGCCTATTCCTCTCAAGCTTAGACTCCGTGGGCCAACCGTGTAGCAGGTATAGGGTATCCCTTCTAACCATCCTGGTAACTCTAACCCTAACCTTCATCCTAGGCACGCTACCCCCTACAGCCTCAATCTGCTTTAAAACCTTCGGTGTAGCAGGTTCAACTATAACCCAATCACCATCCTTTATGCCGAGAGCTGCTGCGACATCAGGGTGAATCCATGCTGTGAAGAGGCTGTCAACGGTTATCTTATTCAGTAGCACGTTGTTCTGTGTAGCCATATGCGTGTGCGTGAAAGGCCCATGTCTGTATACTATTAGAAGCTCCCCCTTACCGGGATCAGGCTCCTTAAGACCGTCTATAGCGCATGAAGCTGTAGCAGGTATCTTAGAGGCCCAGATGTAGTCTGGTAGTGCTCTACCAGCGTAGAGGGGTATCGGTGAGAATAGTGGGTCCACATCACTTCTAGCGCCTTCCAGGTCACTTGGATCGATTGCTACCGGGTTCTTCTTCAGCACATCTTTAACCTCACGTGCTAGCTCAACACTATACAACTCGATCCTCCCAGTGGGGGTTGGGAAGGGTATTGTGAGGCCTAGCGGGCTCTGGTGGCGGAAGAGTGCCCAAAACATCTTCTCCTCGCCAACACTATACCTTAGGGGTTCCCATACAGGAACCCTAACCTTAACCTCCCTACCCAGAGCCTTAGACCAGGGCTCATCCACGATTTCCACTGTAGCACCAGTAAATCTCAGGATTACGTAGCCTCCAAACTCGTATACATCATCGAGTGTAAGCCTTCTAACCTCACCCTTAGCATCTCTTATCATAACCCTTCTAAATATCATGTTAATGAACCTCTCTAGGTTAGGAAGCGGGAACTTACCCTCCTCATCTAACATAGCTACTGGCATGTTATCAGAGAACTTGGTTCCATCTCTAGCCTTAACCCCTAGCTCATCCAGCTTCTTAGCTATCATGAGTAGTAGCTCGAATCCCGTCCTGGTGTTGAAGAGCCTTACCTCTCTCTTCAGCTTCCCATCCTTATACGGCTTCCAATACCATGGGAAGCGGACGCTGACCACAGGGAACGGGCTGTATACACCGGGTAGGGGTAGATCTAGCCTCTCAACATAGGTCATATCGGGGGTTACTATGTCAGCGTATAGAGCTGTGTCATTGAACATTATATCGTGGATTACCACTAGCTCCAAGTTCTTGAACACCTTCTTCCAAACCTCAACATTGGGATTCTGGACTAGCGGGTTCGTAGCGAACATCATGACAACCTTAACCTTGTACGGTTTACCGTTTATCACAGAGTCGTAGAGAGCTTGGACTTGGTGGGTGGGGAATAGTATTGGGTAACCCTCCCTAGCCATCATCGATGCCCATTCTGCTGTAAGACCCCTTGGTATGGGTGGAGCTCCTCTCTCCGTAGGGCCTGGTAGGGGTGGTACTAGTGGTATTATGCCAAGCCTAGCACCATACCTGGCATTATAGGATGCTATGGTATCTCCTCTAATGCTGTAGAAGGGGTCCCCTGCTCTCGTCAGCTTAACCCTCGTATACAAGCCTGCCTGAGCTCCGTAAAGATGGCTTGCCATGTACAGGCCTCCAGGCCTCTGGATTCTACCGTAGAGGGCCATTAGTACGTCTACAGCTCTCCATAGTTGAGGGCTATTACTATACCTTGGATCATGCCATCCTATCTCGAATACAGCTCTATCCTCAACGATAACCTTTATAGCCCTCCTTAGATCCTCTACCGGCACATCAGCCTCCCTAGCTACAGCCTCTATGTAATCCCTAACACCATGCTTCCTAGCAAGCGCATCTAGGCTGGCTACAACCCACTCTCTTAAGAGCTCCAGTACAGTCTTTGCTTCAACCTCACTTCCATCCTTCAACTTAACCCTGTAGGAGCCCCATAGGTTCGCATCCTTAGCGATATCATCTGGCATAGGCTTGTTAGCGGTTGGATCGAACACTACAAAGGCCATCCTTCCACCATAGTCTCCGGGTAGACCGTAGGCCTCCCAATCAACTTCAGCTACTGGTATAGGTAGGCCCGATAGCTTGTGATCCCTTGTTACCACGATTAGATGTGGAGCGTTGGTATACCTCTTCAGGTACTCCACGTCCAGGTATACTGGGTTATCGAGAGCGAATCTTATTGCTGCGAGAACGACAGCTAGATCAGTTCCAGGCTTTACCGGAAGCCATATGTATGCTTTTGACGCAGCCTCCGAGAACGCAGGGTCTAAGACTATAAGCTTAGCACCCTCAGCTAGGGTGACTCCCAGTCTCCACGCTGTTGTTACAACACCAGCTCCAGGGTTATTCCTTCTAATCAACACTATAGTCTTAGCATTCCACCAATCAACCATGGGGTTAGCTGCTTGATGGCCGTGAACGCCTGTCAAAGTGTGGCCTAGTATCCTTGTTGAAACACATGCAGGCATATCAAATTGTATCTCGTTAGGCGAGCCATATGTATCAAGGAATCTTGACAAAGGTACACCGAGCCTTAAGGAGGCTAGAGGCCCCCAGGCACCGTAGAGGAATACAAGAGCGTGCCTCTCATTATTATCAGCTAGCTCTTTAAGCTTCCTAACTATGATCTCTACAACCTTCCACCAATCATCAACCTCCACGAAATCACGATCACTACCCCTAAGCTCCCTAAGCCTTGCCAAAGCCTCATCCCAGCTAATCCTCCCCTCAACCCAGTCAAGTAGAGGCTTCCTAACAAGAGGCTTGGTAAGCCTATCAGGGTTGTATAGGGTATTGTAGAGGCCTGAAACACCCCTAGAACATATCCCCATAGAGCTAGTAGGAGCATTAGTGTTAGGCCTAATCCTAGCAGGAGCACCGTTAACAACATCAAGGTAAATAGCACACTGAGCCATACACATACCACAAATACTGGGAACGGAATAGGACTCCTCCAACCCAGCCTCAAGTATTAACTTCTCCAGCTCACGTCTAGGGGTTAGTCTTTGAATAACAATGGGAGTCGATAAAGTCACAGCTGTAGCAGCGGATAAAGCAATAAACCCTCTACGCGTGACTTTTACCATAGCCAACACCTCTCTTCAATATAGATTTTATCATATCAAAGCTTAAGAATCTAAAGTATATATTTATTATATATAAAATAGCCTTTCCTCATGAACATATTCTAGCAGATGGAGGAGAGAGCTGAGATCTTTAACTCCAATTATACTGTTTTAAACCAACTATTACTGCCTATAAGGTATTAGATATAGAGGGGTTTATGTCCTGCTTACAACTGAAAAGTCTCATCTTTCAAGATTGAGATGGAATGAGTTTAAGTCGTGATTTATAATGTTAAGAGTGAGCTGCTCAATGTGGGAAGGAGATCCGATGGTCCTACCGGAGCCGCGGCCTCCCAGCCCTAAACTATTATGCCTTTAGGGATGGGGGATTCTGAGAGGTTATGTGTAGGCTTCCAAGCGGAGATTCGATAAACAGTCTGGGGAGAGGCGTTAAGGTCTCTTGAGGGTGTGGGGATCTCGTTCTTTCAAAAAGCGAGGAGGGAAGTTATTCTGCATGCTCTCTGTTTTTAGGTTTCCTAAACCACTTCTACCTTGGAGGGTTGCTTTTTGGCTGGGTCTTTGGGTTTAGTTGTTAGCGATAGGGATGTTGTTGGGCCTTGGTCTCTTTATAGGGTCTCTAGTTTTGATGATGTTTTTAAGGTTTTCTCTGTTGTTAACGAGGAGGGGCCTGTTGTTTTTGTTTTTGATGGTGTTTGGGGTAGGGTAGGTGATTTTCTTAGGATTGCTAGGTTTAGGGGTTTCAACATGTTTTACCTTGATTTTGTCGATGTTGGCGTTGAAGGAAGGCTTCTTGGCGGTGTTGTTGGCTTAGATGTTGTTGTTTACGCTAGGCTTCTTAGGCTTAGGTTTTCTGATGCTTCTAGGGCTCCTGTTAGGTTTAGTCTTGGTAAGGTTGTTAGTAGGAGGGATCTTGTGAGGGCCGGCCCTGTGGCTGCGCTGGAGTACCTAGATAAGCCTGTTGTCGACGGTGATCTCTGCTCTAGTCTAAAGGGTTGTATTATGTGTGTTAACTCTTGCCCTACACGAGCTCTATCGGGAAAGCCTCCCTCAGTTGATTATGATAAATGTACTCTCTGCGGTCTATGCTTCAGCATATGCCCTGTTGAGGCTATACACTCCCCCCAGTTGACCCCTAAGGCTGTTGAGGCATTCATAGCGGCTATTAGAGAGTCTGTGGGGGAGTCGTTGAACGTTGTGATAGTAGAGTATGAAGCTCTACAAGATCTATCCATGGAGCTGGTGGACGGCGGGGTGAAACCCACAATTGTAATCCCAGTATGGTCTCTAGCAGAGATCACACCCCTAGCTCTACTCAAACTATCCTATCACGGTTTCACACCAGTTATCTACGATAAAAGAGGGGTTAGCCTAGAGGGTGTTCTAGCAGAGCTCGCAGGACTAGGCGTTATCAGGATAGCTAGGAGCTTGGAGGAGTTAAAGGCTAAGATTAGAGAGGAACCTCTATTCAATGTGGGAGAAGCGGATATAACAGCAAGGGGCTACGCGCTAAAAGTCCTGGAAAGGGTTAAGGAGAGGGCAACCCTAAACTTCCCCGGAGCTGGATACCTAGAAGTCGATGAAAGCCTATGCACGCTATGCGGTGCATGTACTAGAACATGCCCTACGAACGCTCTAACAATACTCGAAGAGGAGACAGTAAAACTCACGTTGAAGGTTAACGAGTGTATAGGGTGCAGAGAGTGTGAGATAACATGCCCAGAGAGAGCAATAAAAGTTAAATGGGCTTTCGAGAGAGGAGTGCTAGAGAGAACACTAGCAGAGTCGCCTATAGCGAGATGCGTGAAATGCAGAGCCCCGCTAGGGCCCGAAGCTCTAATAGCATCTGTGGAGAAGAAGTTGGGAATAACAGGTGATATAGCACAAAGACATACAAGGCTATGCGTGAACTGTAAAACACTTTCAATCCTAGAGGACTCTCTAAAACCAAGTCCATAGCATGAGAGTAACAGCCGTGCTCACCACAATCTAGTAGAGACCACAAATACCCAAAATACGATAACAGTAGACGAGCCCCGTGGAGTTAATATCGTAACCCTAGAGGAACCTAGGTTTATCTATAGGGTCATAATAACCTATCTCCTCGTAAAGGTAAACTAGATACTTTATACAGCCTCATTAGAGTTAAAGCTGGCTTAAGTTTATCTATGAACTTCTTAAAACTTTCATTAGGTCTTTTAGTTTGGTAAGGAGTTTCATAAGCCTCTAACTATTTATGTTCGCAGCCCTGTCAGATAGAACCTTTACTAGGTTCGGCCCCCTACTAGCTGGGGTAGCTATGAGCTTTTCGACCCTAGCACCGCTTACGCTAGGGCGCTGTTACGTTGCGAGAGTGCATCGCTTCGCAGATAGAGGCTAGGTGGCGTTATGGCTCGATGAAGGCCCGTGAGACTCGAGCGAAGCCGGCGAACCCACGCTTATATCCAACCCTATTAACAGAATACCATCAAGTAATGTTAGCGGGGAAAGCTATCTAGAATCTATCATAAAATCATTTTGAACAAGGAGAACTCTAAGTAAACGGGAGACCCTGTAGATTACGCCACCATGGGGGATCTACATTGGCGGTTTTAATGACAGAACCTCAATGTCGATTCACAATTTGTAAACAGCGGTTAAAGCTTATATTGGATGATGTGAGTTGCATTGCTGAGAGCTTACAGAGGGGCCGGTCTGCCTGTAACTAGTGCCCTTAAGACATATCTTTAGTTTTATTAACGTCGTAATGTTATTACAGCGATAGCAATTTTTAGGCTCTTAACTCTAGAATTGAATATTAACTAGGTTGAGGTGTTATTACATGGATGAGAGGGTTTTTGATGTTATTGTGGTTGGTGGTGGTAATGCTGGGCTTGTATCAGCTATATCAGCTATTGAGCATGGAGCTAAGAGTTTACTCTTAATTGAAAAAGCTCCTAAGGAGTTAAGGGGGGGTAATTCTAGGTATACGAGGGATATAAGGTATGCTCGTGAGGATGTTGATGGGTTTACAATGGGGATTTATGGTAGGGATGGGATGTTAAATGGTATTCTGAGGGTTACTGGTGGTAGGGCTAGCCTGGAGTTAGCTAGGGTTGTTGTTGGGAGATCCCAGGAGCTTATGCATTCTTCATGGGTGGTGGGGGTTCGTGAAGAGGAGAGACTTATTTAAGTTTTTATTTGGATTGGGTTTGGGTGTTGTTGCAGCAGAAACTTATGAAAGACTTTATAGTATTCCAGCGTTGGAGAAAGCATTTAGAAAGGAGATTGAATATTGGTTGGGTCAGTATTTGGATGCAAAAAGAAAAACCGAAGAATTGTCAAGTAAATTGAAAACAAAAGAAGAAGAAATAGATGCTCTTCAAAAAGATGTAAGTTATTGGAAAAGCCAATATAATTCGATACAAGATGAAGTTAATAAATTAAATACTAAAGTGGGTGAATTATCAAGTAAATTGAATGAAGCTAATGAAAAGATTTATAGCCTAGAGGAAGAACTGGACGATTGGAAAAGTAAATATGAAAGTACAAAAGAAGAGGCTAATAGACTAAAATCAATTATTGGAAGTATGGATGAATTGGAAAGAGAGTCTGTTTATGTAATTTCCTATTATAGAGAAAAAATGAATGAAGCAGTAGATAATTTGAAAAGAGCTATTGAGAAATATAGAGTTATACTTGGCGATGATAGAGTTGCTTTCGAATCTTCTACAGTTAAAATATTAGAAGATTTGAAATTAACGCAAGAAAAATTGCAGAAAGTTTTGCCTTATTTCCCATTGATATTAAATTTCGCTTGGAAGCCAACAAAGGTAATTAACGATAAAATATACGATATAAACGTTAGCTTTGAGGTTGCTTCTCCTTTGAGTAGTTTGGAGGAAGTTGAGGTGATGCTTATTCCTGTAGAGTACAGATATTTTATAACTAAGTATGGAATGAGAGAAGAAGATTATGATAAGGTTTTTCCAAAAGAGGAAATAAGAAGCGTTAAGATTGAGCCTAAAAAACTTGAGGAAGAAATGTTCAGCGTTGATTTCGAGGATTTGAAAGGAGGAAGAGAGTATATTGTTAAAGCAAGAGTTAAGGATGTTGCTGGGAATGAAAAAACTGTAGAAATTAAAACACCTTATATAAGACAGTTTGAAAATATTGCTAAGGCAGATGATATCATAGTAGCTGTTCCTTACTATCTATGGTATAGAAGAGATTTAAGTAACTGGAAGGATGGGCATAAATACATGCCATTGCTTGGTGAATACCGTTCGGACGACCCAATAGTAATGTCCAAGCATATAGATTGGGCGACTGGCTACGGAATAGGCGTATTTCTTATTTCATGGTCGGGTTACGAATCTGGGGATTTAAAATATTTTGATGAAAATCTTAACTTACTTCTAAAAAATCCCCTTTCTAAGGATATCAAATTCGGTATTCTGTATGAAAGTATAGGAAGACTAAAAAACTCGAATCCCGGTTGGAATTTATCAGATCCCGAAAATATTGAGATATTAGATAATGATTTTTCATATCTAAGTAAAAATTACTTTAATCATCCATCGTGTTTTAGGATGGATGGTAAGCCGTTAATATACTTTTACGAAGGGAAAGGCGTGTTTGGAAATATCTCCCAGATAAAAAATTTAAGGGAAAAATATGGAATTTTCTTAGTAAGTGATCACGGACATCCTAAAGCCAATCCAACAGATGTTTTTCCCACCAGCCATCCTCAAGCAGTGGTATGGGGCGAAGCTGCTAAGATGTTTAATGGAATCACCTCATGGTTAGGTGGATACGATCCAAACGGAAATTATTTGGGTGGTAATTATGAAAATCAGATAAAGATAGGATTTTCTAAGTGGGAATCTTGGGCAATAGAAAATGAAAGAAAATTCATTCCAAGTATAACGCCGGAATTTGATAGCAGATATGTAAAATGGGGGAATCCTAATTCCATTCCTCTATATCGCTCTCCAGAGCTTTTTATAGAAAGATTAAAAATTGCTTTAAATCATATTAAAAATTCTAAACTTCTTATGATAGGAACTTGGAACGATTTTTTTGAAAGTACTACACTCGAACCATCAAGAGAATATGGGTTTACTTATCTCGAGTTGATTAAAAGTAACAAATAACTTACAAACGAGATAGTTTATGAAAATTGAATATTATACACAGAGTGATAGTAAGAGCTGTAAACTTGGGATGCATTAAGTAATAGTAGAATTTTTGACCATTGCGGATCAGACATAATGTAATCATTATATACAAAGATATATGTTATGATTCATACTCTTAAGTGTGCTCTCTAAATTCAAAACATCCTTTTTTCAACGTAACTTTTTTCGAATAAATTTGCTTGCACCAAAACCAGAAAATCTTTTCTAGAAGGGTTCGGTTGATCTAAGTGTTGTTAGGATGGAGTGTGGTGTAGAGTTATAACATGAGAATGACGTTCCGGTAGGATTGGGTGTTTAAAGATGGTGGAGTGGAGGGTTATTTGGTTAGGCCTTGCTATTTACCTTTGAATTTCGGCCTTCTCTTTTCTATGAACGCTGTTACACCTTCTATCACATCTTCTGTTGAGAACAGTATTCCAAAGAGCTGTGATTCTATTGCCAGCCCGGACCATAGGCCGGCTTCTAGCCCCATGTCTACCGCTATTTTTGCTGCCATCAGCGCTAACGGTGGTTTCTCTGCTAGCTTTAATGCTAGGTTTCTAGCTTCCTCATCTAGGGCTCCTGGTTTAACTACCTTGTTTATAAGGCCCATTTTATGGGCTTCAACTGCTGGTATGAAATCACCTGTCATGATGAGCTCCTTAGCTTTAGCAGGTCCAACTATCCTGGCGAGTCTCTGTGTAGCTCCAGCGCCTGGTATGAAGCCGAGGTTTATTTCTGGTTGTCCTAGCATAGCGTCTTCCGAGGCTATTCTGAAATCAGTGCTTAGGGCTAGCTCTAGACCGCCGCCTAGAGCGTAGCCGTGTATAGCGGCTATCGTGGGTTTGGTGTAAAACTGTATCTTCAAGGTTAACTCTTGGAATTTCCTTGAGGCTTTCATAGCTAACAGAGGGTTAATTCCAGCGAAAGCCGTTACATCAGCTCCGGCGCAGAACGCTCTACCATTACCTTTAAAAACTATAACTCTCACATCCGGGTCCTCTTCGAGATCGTCTAGAGCTCTACCAATCTCCTCAATCATCTTAGGGTTTATGGCGTTAAGCCTTTCAGGTCTGTTAAGCACTATCCATGCTATGGGCTTCTCCTTCCTCACAATAATAGTCTCTTTGACAGCCTCCTCTATAACAGCGTACTTGTAGAACCCTTCACCACTCTTTCTACCAAGCTTACCCTCCCCCACCATCTTCACGAGTAGAGGGTCTGGCTCTAAGAACTCCAGCCCTGTTTCACCTTTCACCCTCCTTATGCTCTCAACAATCCTGTCAATACCTAGCTCGTCAGCGAACTCGAACACACCCTTAGGCCACCCTAGGCCAAGTTTAACCGCAGTCTCAATATCCTCTTTAGACGCTACACCCTCTCTCAGCAGGTATGCAGCCTCATTGACGGCTAGGGATAGGAGTAGAGCTGGGTCAGCCTTACCAGCTAGCTCCCTCCTATGGGCTGGTTTAACAAACTTACCTGGCTCAGGGTACTTGTAGAACCCTTCACCACTCTTAACTCCATACCTCCCACTCCTATACTTCTCCTCGAACAACCTACAAGGGATCCCCTTAACACCCCTCTCAGCCATAGCTGTTGAGACGAGATAGAAAACGTCTATCCCACTGTAATCAGCTAGCTCGAACACGCCCATTGGGAAGCCTAGGGTGTAGAATACTGTAGCATCAACGTCCTCTACAGTAGCCAGACCTCTCTCCACCATGTAACAAGCTGTATTCATAAGCCTGCCTAGAATCCTGTTGACGATGAAGCCCGGCACATCCTTATTAACAACCACTGGGGTCTTACCAAATCTTCTTGAAACCTCTACTGTAACCCTAACAACCTCATCGCTCGTACTAGCCCCTCTTATAACCTCCACTAGGGGCATGAGCACCGGTGGGTTGAAGAAGTGCATACCAACAACCCTTTCAGGCCTCCTAGTAGGCTTAGCTATCTCCGTTATAGGCAAGCTACTAGTATTAGTAGCTAGAATAGCGTCCTGAGGTGCATACCTATCAGCAAACTCGAAGAGGGACTGTTTCAACTCAAGCTTCTCAGGTATAGCTTCAACCATAAACTGACTCTGGGCTAACACTGAAGCTAGATCCTGGGACCAGCTACCATCAGGGTTAACGCTTATAACAGGTGTAATCCTGGATATAACGGTGTCAACAGGCTCTCTGAGAACGCCCCTCTCAGAAAGCTTGCTAAGACTCCACCTAATCCTATCTAGGGCGCCCCTTAACATGTCCATGTTTACATCAGCGATGTAGACCTTAAACCCGGCTATAGCCGCAAGCTCGGCAATACCGTGACCCATAGTGCCGGCACCAACTACGGTGAAAACCCTTATATCCTCAACTCGAACCATGGCTAGCACCGGTAGATTTTGTAGTGAAGCTTATATTTAAATCTTATCAATCTACCAGTCTAAGCTCAGAGAAACCTTTCATTAACAAATTAAAGGCTTTACTCAAACTAGAAGGTCTTAGGTGTTTGGTATGAGCGAATATCTCAGTAAGTTGAAGGAGATTATAGAGGCTGAGGTAGCCAGGTATGGTTTAAGGGTAGCGTCGACTGGGAGAGATTCGATTAATTTATTGAGGGGAGGCGATGTAATCATGTCAGTAAGAGATACCAGGGATTACGTGGAGCTCTCTTACCGCGGTAAAAAATACACCTATGATAAGTGGTATACGAAACCAGAGCATTTAGCAACAACCATAATAAACACTCTAAAGTTCCAGGAAAAAGCTGGAGAGGGGTCGTAACGGGAGCTCCTAAATAAACTCTTACACCACCCTCCTAGGATCAACTATTTTAAGGTTTAATGGCTAAATAACCTATACTAGGGTAAGGTGTTACACTTGTTAAATCCACCCAAACCCCTAGTCGTGATTGTGGATATTGATAACGACATATCAGAGGTTCTAGGCGTTAGTATTGTGAGAGGCGAGGATGATGTTTTAAAAGCTGCTCTCACATACTCTCAGGAGAGGCCTGAGGACGCAGATTTAAACGCTATCTTCACAGGCCTTAGCCTCTATAGGAAGCTTAAGTCTAGGGGTAGGGATGTTGACATAGTTATTGTTGGCGGTGATAGGAGGGATATTGTCGAAGCCCAGGTCAGGGTTAAGGAGAGGGTTAGGGAGGTTGTTAAAAGCTATGATGTCCCGGTAGAGCTTTACATTGTAGGCGACGGCCTCGACGAGATTATGGTAGCGGAAGTCCTAGGCGATGTAGCCCCCATAGCAGCCGTTAAGAGGGTTATAGTTGAGCAGCACGCGGGGGTTGAGACGAGCTATGCACTACTACTAAGGTATATTAGGAAAGCACTAGAGGATCCAAGATACTCTAGATATGCTCTCGGGATCCCAGGGTTTATCCTGTCTGTGACAGCCCTCCTCCTCCTATTAAACCTCATATCCATCGCTGTTAAAATAGCCCTCCTCCTCCTAGGGTTTATCATGGTGGTTAAAGGGTTTAACCTAGAAGATCGTGTAGCTGGGTTCGCAAGTAGGATGTGGGAGGACTTGAGGGAGATGGCTCACATTAGATTAGCATCGCTAACACTACTAGTAGTATTATCAGTAGGAGGGGTTCTAGTAACATACTATAGTTATAAGACCTTAGGGCTAGGAGACGCTCTAGTCACCTTACTAGGCTTAGGAATACCCCTAGGGCTTATAGGGGCTACACTATACATCCTACTCGGTAACGTTGTAAGAGAAGCAGTTAAAGGAGACCTAAGAGTATTGAACTCCATAGCTGTAGCTCTCATACTCATCTTCAGCGCTGCAGCATTCCACAGCCTTGGATCAAGCCTAGATCAAGAGCTCCTAGACAAAGGAGTAACGGTGTCAGAAGCTATAATCAACGCGTTACTCTACAGTAGATTCATACCAAACATAGTACTTGGTGTAGTTCTAGCAGGGCTCATAGAACTAGTAATGAGGATTATAAGATGACCTTCCTCGGAAGCGAGCTCCAAGGTATAAGGTGCCGAAGGGTTTAAAGCACTTCGTTCCCCTACACAGCCATTAAATGATGGCAGTCTACGTAAACTTGTATAAAAAACTCAAAACAATGACAAGAGCGTTGAAGCCGAGGAGCTAGCAGGCGGTAGCGAACTAGGCTTTACCACTCTAACAGGGTAAAAGCACGAGCCTGAGTGAGTAGCATATTATCTAGAAATGCTAGCCTTACGGAGAAGAGGGTAGCGATGGAGACCCCGCCTTAGTAAGGAAACCGTCTTAGTATATGAGGGGTTAAGAGCTTACATGGTTTGGAGCCAGCCGATGTGCTGCGACGACCTCGGGGGCACCCCGGAGGCTCTGTATGATAGCTATGCCCAGAAGGTACCCCGCTCGGGCTTCGCCTAGATAGGAGCTCCTATAAACCGTTGGGCTCAGCGGCCACCTAGAACCCATAGGGATCATGCCTCCATGAGGGAGGTTGAAGTCCCCCGGTGGTCGCAGGAGAGCCTCTTTGGGTCAATGATAAGTTGATCACGAAGACAGTAAGCGTGAAAGAGCATCAACACTCACCGGGGGGCAAGCAGTGGACGTACTTCTAGGTGATCGAACTCATTAGAGTTGTTGGGATACTGGATAGCGGGGGGCTATTTTAGTGTAAAGAGCTAGTGAGTATTGTTACTTTCCGAAGTTTCTTCTTTGTCTTTTGAACCATTGTATTGCTTGTTCTAGTTCTCTTCTCGTCAGATTGGGCCATAGGGTGTCTGTGAAGTAGAGCTCCGCATACTCCACTAGTAGTGGGAAGAACCCGCTTATCCTCCTCATTCCCCCTGTTCTAATTACAAGATCTATTGGTGGTAGTTTTTGTAGTTGTTTAAGGTTGTTTGATTTGAGTTGAGAGAGCTCCCACCATATGCTGTAGCATAGGCCTATGTGTAGGGTTCTCCTCCCTCTATTATATTTTTCAACTAGATCTTGGATCTTGTTTCTCAGCTTATCCGGGATTAGTGTTAGGTCGCCTGACACCACTAGCGATGTATCATATTCTTCTAGGATCTTATCCTCCTCTATATCCACTACAGCTTTCTCGAGTATCTTCATCAACACTCCCCTCTCTACATCGTCTCTCCTAACACAGTTATCGTGGCTCATAGCGTAGACGGTCAAGTACCTGATGTCGTAATCAAAGAGGTGTCTTGCGACCTCCTTTAGCCTAGCATACCCGGCTTCGTAGGCGTCATATAATGTTAGACCCCTGGATTTAGCCCAACGTCTATTACCATCAGGTATTATACCTACATGTAATAGCATCTCCAATACACCCTAGTGGTAGGCGGTCCCAGATAGTGCACCTTTTAGCATATTAGCATTAGAGGGGTTTAAAAATGTAAAGGGGTTGGAGGTGGCTCGCCTTTAGATGGGCTCTAGGATTATAATTGCTATCGGAAGCCTTAACCCTCTCAAGGTTAGAAGTGTGGTGAGGGTGTTCTCTAGGTTTGCAGATGTAGATGTGATAGCTGTGGACGTACCTACAAGCATTCCCAGACAACCAGTAGGCTCAAGGGATATAGTCCTGGGAGCTCTAGAAAGGGCCCTAGGAGCACTCAACCTAACCCCAGAAGCCTCCTTAGGGGTGGGGATTGAAGCGGGCCCTATGGAGTTCTATAGTAAAACAGGGTTCCTGGAAACCCAGGTAGCAGTTATAGTTGATAGGAACTGTAAAGCCTCAATAGGCTTAAGCCCTTCATTCGAGTTAGACCCCAATACGGTGAGAAGGATGATGATGGGAGAGGAGCTCTCCCAAGCAGTACAAATCCCAAGACATTTAGGTGATATAGGAGAGCTAATAGGCTATATAGGCTACATAACACAAGGGCTAGTTACTAGGCAAGATCTAACAGAAGCAGCGGTGGCAATGGCCCTAACGCCTAGACTTCAAAAGCCAGAATGGCTATTAAGTGTAGAGGAGTTGATAGAAATGCTAAGTGTTAAACCACTATACGAATGTCTCAGAGCTGTTACTCAACAGGCAGCCGACCACAGCCTATGATAGAACACTCACTCTCCAGAGGCAACAAGTCTAAAGGAGCTGTGAAAGCTTATGACCTCTCCCAGCTCCGCTAGGAGGAGCTATGTTTGCCTTATATCATGTTGTGCTCGGTGCTAGTATGTATCTTACCATGCTTCCATCTGGGCTTTTGAAGTTTAGTTCAAGTGGCTTATCCGTTGAGAACATCAGTTCTATCGACTCAGCTATCTTTGTTAGGTTTAGTGTGCTCTCTAAGTATGTTATGTCGTAGCGCGCTTTTGAGGGGGTTTTAGCCTCTAGGTCTATGAGGGCTGATGACTCTCTTGTTAGTTTAAGGGTTACTTTAGGCCCTGTTTCTCCACCTGATCTTATCACTATCTGGCTCTCGTCAGCGTCTATCTCCACCACATCTGATGTAGCTCTTATATCAGATACAGCTTTCTTCACCACATCCCCTATGACTATTGCTTTAACATCGTGTTCAAGCCTAACTCCTCCTAGCTCCTCAACTGCAACCTCCAGGTTTGGGAGCAGGAATCTCCTGTTTATAGCTCCTTCGATACTAAGCAGGACTTTATCCTGGGCTACTTTCATCTCGATGGGGTTACCTTTTCTACCCTCTAGTACATCCCCTAAGACTTTAAGGTTAAACCCTACATCTACAAGCTCTCTATCCTCCTCGATCTCATATTCTAGGAACGCCTCTTTTGGGATGTGGATCTCGATATAAGCTACCTTAGCCGGGTCCATCCCTATTATCCTGAGGCCTGTGCTTGTCAGCGTGAATTTAGCTTCATCTAGTAACTTTGATAGCGCTACTACGAGCTCCTTAAACGTCTTAACATCGGGGTACTTAACCCTAGCTACTGGGTTTTCAATTTCAACTTCTAAACTCATAGCTCTAACCCCACTACTATCTATCCATACAAGCTTTTATAAAGGATCTAGCTTACACTAGCTCCAAAGCTAGAGCTGCGGCCCCGCCAAGACCGTGGCATATCGATGCCACCCCCCGGGTACCGCCTCTAGTCTCAAGGACGTTAATCAACTCTATTACTAACCTAGCCCCGCTAGCCCCTAGCGGGTGCCCTACAGCTATTGCACCACCGTGAACGTTAAGCCTCTCATAGGGTACGCCTAACATCCTGTTCATGAGGAAACTGTTAACAGCAAAAGCCTCATTATTCTCCCAGAAGTCAACCCTATCAACACTCCATCCAATTGAATCTAGGAGCTTTCTCACAGCATACACTGGAGCTACAGGGAACTCCCATGTATCAACGCCTACGTAGGCGTGACCCACAACCCTAGCTTTAACCTCTAAGTTTAACCTCCTAACACCTTCATCTGATGCTAGTAGTACCACAGCGGCACCATCGCTAATCTGGCTTGAAGTAGCTACTGTATGAGGGCCCTCATTTGTAAATACTGGTTGTAAAGACCTTAAATCATCTAGCTTAATATCCGCTCTAACCCCCTCATCGAAGTCTAAAACCACCTTACCATCACGTACTACAGGGACAACATACCTCTTCATAATACCGAGTTTCCAGGCTAAGGCAGCCCTCATATGGCTCTCAAAGGCAATCCAGTCCAGCTCCTCCCTAGGCGCCTCATACTTCCTAGCGGTCATATCAGCCTCCTCGCCCATAGTATAGCCTAGTAGTGGGTCTAGGAGGCTATCGTACACCATAGCGTCGAAAACCTCACCCCTACCTCTACTCAATACGAGATGGCGTACACCCCACCTATAAGAGCTAGGTATTATGAATGGGGAGTTGCTCATAGACTCCATGCCGCCAGCGATAACAACATCGTACGCTCCACTAGCAATGTACATGCCACCAGTTACTATAGCAGCCATACCACTAGCACAGACCATATCCACGTTCATAGAATCAACGTTTTTTGGAATCCCCACTTTCAAAGCAGCCTGCCTGGCAGTGTTCATCCCAGTCCCAGCTCTTATAACATGACCCATTACCACGAAGTCTACAGAAGAAGATTGAATACCAACTCTATCCAGGAGATTTTTTATAGCATAAGCTGCTAGATCAACAGCGGTGAAATCCTTAAGACTCCTACCAAACCTACCAATAGGTGTTCTAACACCGTCAACAATATATACATTCCTCAAGCTACCACCATTATATCTATTGCTAGAAGAAGATTAAATAGTGGTGTATCTAGCTAAATTCGACAAAAGTCTAACAACGAAGAGCTCTGCCACCCATACCGGGATGGGGGGAAGTATCGTTATTTAATGGATGAAGTGAAGAGCCAGCGGAGAGGATTCTAGGAAACCCGCTGAAACCACGACTCCCAACCCTGAAAAGTGGAATCAAGAGATAAGGATGTCGAGGGAGGACGCTGAAGCCAGTAGTGCTAGGAAGGGTTTATTAGATGGAAACTATTATAGTATTACGTAACCCAGAGTTTCATCGCGGACTTCGAGGAGCTCTTCAAGCTTATCGTGATCTAGCTTCTCGTACCTCTCAATGCTACCAACGTCGTACCAGAAGTTATTGTGTAGGAATGATTTGATGTTAAACCCCATATTTATCATACCCGGTATCATATCGCCCATTATGTCGAAATCGTAGCCTAGATTTAAGCTTTCTATGGCCGTTTTAACACTATCAACTTTTAGCATTAGAATCCCTATTGTAGCGTTTAACTTGAGCTCCGGCTTTTCGCTTAACTCCACGACCCTACCATCTGGATTTAGAGAAGCTATACCAACGGGGACTTTATAGGCTTGTGTTAAGACTAGGGTTGCATCAGCTCTGCTAGATCTATGTACTTCTACGAGATCCCTTACGTTGATGGGGGCCAGTATATCACCATACCATACTAGTACATCCTCATAATCGTTGAGTAACCCCAGGTCTAAAGCTCTCCTCAGAGCACCTCCAGTGTTAGAGTAGGGGGATTTATCAACAACATACCTCATCTTAACATTAAACCTAGATCCATCGCCGAAATAGTTTACAACCTGCCTCCACCTATACCCTATTAGGACTAGAAAATCCCTCACACCCCACCTTGACACCCATCTTATTATAAACTCCAGTATAGGTCTCTCGCTAGAACCAACAGGTATCATAGGCTTAGGTATATAGTATGTTAAAGGCCTAAACCTCCTACCCTCACCACCCGCAAGTATAACTGTGGAAACCTCGTGGTGCAAAGGGCATCCAACCCTGTGAAAGCTAGCTTAACACTATTATTTAAAGCTTACATCAACATAAACCTAGGTGATAAAACTATAACAGCTCTTCATGGATGCTCGATAGTATGAGGAGGGGAGTATCTGATAAACAGCTTGGGGGAGGCCTGGTGGCCTTCCAGAGTGGGCGGGACTAGTGTTTAGGAGGTGTAGGGAGATTGTTTTCTCAGCTCCTCCCATACTAAGACCATTGCTATTCCTGAGAGTGTTAAGGCCATGAAGATGGCTATCTCCTGGCTTACAGGTTCTCCTAGGATTAAAAGTGCTAGTAGTGTGGCTCCCACAGGTTCCCCTAGTATTGGTACTGTTGTTGCTAGGAGGCTTAGCCTTCCTATAACATAGTTTATCAGCGTATGCCCTCCAAGCATGGGTATTAACGCTACTAGCATTATAAGTGCCCAGGCTTTAGGGGTTCGGGCTTCAAGGAGGTTTATATTGTTTGATGTGAGGTCTCCTTGATGCCCTTGGCTTCATTGGCTTCATGTGGGGCTTTCTATCATCGCCCCACCATGTCATTAGCCTTTGCCCGCTTTGGGTGACCCCTGCCCACAGATCCACCTTCATTGTTTCCTCCAGTTCATCTCTGTGGGGGAACCCCCGCATCCTGTTTCCCCTCTTCTTCCTCCCCCCTCCTTCTAGGTATCTCCTCCTAATGTTTACTGCCGCGTTCTTCTGTCTATTCATCTTAAACCCACATCTTGGGCATTCAAACTCCTGCTCCCTCAGGTCTCTAACCTTAAACCTACATCGGGAGCAGGTTTTAGATGTGTTCCTAGCTGGAACTCTTGCTATTGGGGCTTTCCCGCCTATCATCTTGTGTATTGTTTTCCATGGTGTTCTAGCATTCCTCTTCCTCCTATCCTTTCCAACTCTACCTTTACCGATCATATCATCTTTCTCCAGATCCTCGAATACATGTAGTGTGTTTGGGAATGTTCTTGTTAGCTGTGATGCTAGTTTGTTTATGAAATCTTTTACTCTGTTCTTCTCTCTTCTAACGTATTTCTCGTATAACTCTCTCTTACCTTTACTTTGTGCTATTCTCTTCTTTTTCTCGTATACGATTTTCATGCTTTGTAGTGGTCTTAGATCTAGGTGTATGAATCCCGTTCTCGGCGTGTATCCTGTTAGCTCAAGCTCATTACTATCCCATCCAATTATGTCCATGACTTTTACTATCTTATAGTTTTTGAATGGTATTATTATCCTATCATCTTTTAATACAACCTCTCCTACTAGCCATCCTTCAACTCTCTTTTCGAACCATGTTCCTCTCCATGTTATTTCTAGGTATTCATGTGGTTTCATTGTTATCCTTATACTCTTCTCCTTGTAGTCTATTTTCATTAGTGTTATTTTGCATTTTGCAAATCTCCTCTTAATTCTGGGCTTAGCCTTCCTAGCCTTACCTTTCAAATATCTTTTTCTCCATGATTTTATTATTGAGTATGCTTTTCTTATAATAGCATCTACCCAGTGCGCTGCGTATGGGTTATCCTTCATAAGCTCATCTCTAAGCATTCTGTTAAACTTCTCACCCTTGGGTATTATTGGGTTGTGTAGCTTAAATCCCATTATTAGTTGTAGCATGCCATTTCTTCTTATAAGCTTTGGTTTTCTAAGCTCCCACCTAATATTATCCCATATTATGTCTATAGCCTTCTGTAGTGTTACAACATACCATGTTATGAGATCTGAGACCCTAGGATCTCTTACAGGCACATAGTATGCTCTTTTAAGTTCTAGGGTTAATAGAGAGCCCTCCCTCACATCAATCGACTTCATCGATTTAACGTGCAACGTAGTGTAACCTCTCCTTCCCCCAACGGGGGGAGGTCTCTGTATTGTGTTTTGATCGAAGCTTATATCTCTGCATGCAGGCTTTTATAGGGT
>Ga0080008_138308_pt1 | contig 29718 bp, 33 predicted proteins | sample ConCONMetagenome_FD_69211 | JGI IMG/M metagenome (GOLD analysis project Ga0080008, IMG submission 69211) | Hot spring microbial streamer communities from Conch Spring, Yellowstone National Park, USA - CON_C (SPADES assembly) (version 2) | ecosystem: Environmental > Aquatic > Thermal springs > Hot...
GTCCTGCGGGAATCCTACCAAGCCTCTCTAGGCTCGCCGCTAGCTCCCCGACATCGCCTCTCATTGCCGCCTCCGATGATCTAATGGTGTTGGCCATCTCCCTGGCTATGTTGCCTAGGACGTGGGCTTTAACCCAGCCCTGCTTAGCTGTCTTAGCCAGGTACACCCTGACCTCCGATATGTTCCTGTTAACCTCCCCTAGCTTCACGGCAACCTGGCTTGCGTTCAGAGCCCCCGATGCTAGGCCCTCCTTTAGAGCCTTTATGTTACGGGCTGTCTCCTCCAGCTTCACATCAACCCAGGGCTCGACGGTTACATTAGCGGACCTCAGGTATTCTACCGTCGCCCTCAGCTCCTCCACCATCCCCAGCTTGACATCCAAGGCTACCGCGAGGCCCGGAGGGTGCGCCACGTCAACCCTAGCCAGCACGCTCCTGGAAGCGTTCAAAGCCTCAACCTGAGCTCTCACAACCTCCACTAGGGCAACCTCGGGAGCCCTACCCCTAGCCCCCTCAAGCCTCGAAATAGCCCTTTCGAAAACCTCCCTAAGCTTGGAGGCCTCCGAGGGGCTCACCGCCTCCAGGTAGGCTAGGGTAGCCCTAAGCCTCTCAATGGTACCCTGCACCACGGCATCCACATCCCTCTGCCGAGCATACTCCACCCCTAGGGCTACGGGTGCCATTGTGGAGGCTAACAACAGCCAGACGACAACAAGCCCAGCAAGCCTAGCCACCCCACACCACCCCCTGCTCCACCCTAGACTAGTGTGAGACCTCCTAGAATAGGGGGAGGAGGGAGGCTGTAGGGAAGGCCTAGGGAAAGCTTAGGAGTGGCGTGTTTTAGACAAGCCCACGCCATAGTAGGGGTTGTTTTAAGCTATGTATGCTTTTCTGGTTTAACCTTGTAGACCTTCACTCCACCCCTCCACTCGGACTCTATCAGCCCCATCTTCTCCAGCTTCTCAAGCTTCCTGTACAATGGCGTCTTGGGTATCCCGGTTGCCTTCTGTATTGTTGGTGCTGTAGCCTCGCCCATGTTCTTCAACGTCTCTAGTATCAGCCTGTCCCTTTCATCTAACGCCTCTTCTACTGTTGCTACCTCCACCAGCCTGGAGGCCGTCCTCCGAGCTCTCAGCAGGAGTGCTCCCGCAACGGCTAGCAGGGCTAGGGCTCCTAGTGCTAGGAGGAGCCACGTGGCGGTGGGCGCCTCCTGCCCCGGTGGTGGGGCCGGCTGTGTTGCAGGTATCAGCGTGTACTCTACTCTCACAGTGGATCCTGGCTTGAAGACGAGGTGTAGGGTGTTGTTTACAAGCCTTACACCGAAATCCCTGGGCTCCACCGAGACTACCAGGGCCTCCCCCGGTAGCGCCACGAGAGTTTCAAGGTCTACCGCGCCCAGCTGGAGCCTCCAGATGGCACCCTCCTTCGATGTAAGCCCGAGGGTGTAAACCCTGACGGCGACCCTCCCGGTGAAGGTTGTGAAGGATAGGAGCCCTCGGGTTTCATCGTAGTGGTATGGTGCTGGGTCCCCGCCATCGCTTACGGAGATGTAGACGGCCTCCCGGGGAACCCTCAACGTGATGTTAGCCGGAGCCACATCAACGGAGAGCCTGTACTCCAGCATGACACCCCCGTCAGCGTAAACCCTCACAACACAGTACCCCGTGTAACCCGCAGAGCCCAAAGCGTGAAGGTGGGTGTACACGAGTAATCCTAGCAGGAGCCACACAACCCATGGAATGGTAGTGGAGCGCACACAACCCCCTCCAACCCAGCTAGGGTGTCAAGCACTATAAAAGTTTAATTCATGGAGCCCGAGGAGCCCGTAAACCGTCTATTCATAGGCTGCTCTAGGAGTACTCTGTTAACCTTAAAAAGGGGAGAGGAGAAGAGATTGTGGAGTTAAGGTATCCTTGGATGGAGTTCACCGGCTTTCAATGTAGAGTGAAACGGGGACCTTGTAGTAGCAGGGGCTGCACCAGAGGCACCACCACGGAGGATCCTTCCTGTATGGTAGCTTAGACTGCCTTATATAAAGGTATTCGTAGTACTGACCATTGTTTTTAATAAAACCCCTAAAGTATAGTTCGGTTTCAGACGCGCCCCACGGTATGGATGGTCCAATCATAGCAGATAATGGTGCTAGGTGGGGTGCAACCCTTTGTACCGCAGCGGATAGAACAGGCGCAATAGATACCTTGGAGTCAGCACTACACGTGTCAACAAACACTTCTAGAAGATCACATAGGAGTGTACTCCAGTCGGGTCTTAATGTATACATATAAACATACTCTGTTAGCGTGTCATTAAACATCCATTCTCTTATGAAGCTTGGTAGGCGTTCTCTCCTATCACCACCCTCAATGTAGTATACCTTAAGCTGTGAATCATAGGTTTTAACAACGTCTTGTACGAAGAAATCCACCTTTTCATGACCTGTGCGAGCCTCACCTATACAATCAACACGGTACTCGCGGTAGAATATGTAAACAGGCCTAGCCCAAATCCATATATAGGCCTCCTCCCAGGGCTGAACACTTTCTACTATTCGAACAAACGACACCTTCATATCCAGCGACTTACCCCCAAGGTAGACTTTACCGGAGAGCCCTCCAGTTACGTCACCGTTCTTAAGCTTCCTCTCGACCTCAAAACCAATACCTATGGCTGCGTAGAACCACGTATAATCGTCAGATATAATAAATGCCGATATAGAGTTTAAGGAGGATAGGGGATTGTATATTGTTAAGAGTGGTGTCCTAATATACCATGTTCCATCACGCCATAGTAGGTGATCGTACACCTCCGGGGGTCCGCCTACCTGTGTGTAAGTGGTAGGTGTAATCATGTACACAGGCCTCCATTCGAAGTAACCAGAGCATCCACCTGCTACCCTTATGTCAGCTTCTTTAGCCTTCTTCGGCACAGCTATCTTGACCTTGTAGACTCTCTCCTCACCCTCTAGGATCCCCTTTGGGCTGTATGTGTAGTAGTAGCTTACCCTCTGCACCACCTCACCGCTGGTCTTATTGAAAATCCATAGGTTTAGTTGTACTGCTGTCCCGCTATCCCTACTCACAGGACCCCTCCTCTCCTCAAATCTAGCCCAGCCCTCAGCAACATCCCTTAGAACCCCTCTAGCCTCAAGTCTCAGCGTAAGCCCTCTAACCCTACCCTTATAAACCTCCCTCAACACATCTGGATCATCTGGAGGTGTTATAGCGTAAACCTGAGCAAACACCTCAAGCTCAACTGGCTTAGAAAGGGCCCCTAGAATTGTTAGAGGCCTACCCCTCTCATTGTATAGCTCAAGATGGAACACTACGGCTCCAACCTTAAACTGCTGAGCTAACACATAGGAGGCCGTGGGTAGCAGTAAGGCTAGAACTATGAGTAAAGATAATAATGTTAGAGCAGTCCTCCCAATAGCCCGTAACCCCCACGCACCTGGGGGGAGCGAGAGCTTAAAACTTTTCCCCTACACCAACCTCTATGATTCTATGTACACTCTAGCCCTGTAAACTCCATTTGTCACCGTTATATGCCTCTATGTCAAGCCTATCATGTAGTTGTAGGAGGATCTCCTCCACACTATAAGGTCTTCAGGTGGTGGTCAGAACACCTGGAGATAAGTGTGTCATCGAATGCTATGGGTGTGTAGCCGATGTAAACGTGTACATCACCGTTATCAGCGTGGAAACCCTATTTCCTCCATTGAACCTTGAAACCCCTATTCCTAGATTCCACGTTGAAGTTCTATCGATGAGGAGCTCTCAGCCTCTAGCCTCCCCATCAATATCTACACCATGCACTGTAAGGCTCCTAGCGCCTATGATGGAGATCTAGATCCTTAGGAGATGGGAGTTTATGTTAGCCTGGTTGGGGGATCGCTCTTGAAGCTAGTAGCATGAAGATTATGGCTAGAACCATTAGCACGATGGCTACCACGGCTGCCACTATAGCCATCGTGGTCGATGTACCGAATATGATTGGTATAGGGCCTATCAATACAACACCCCCGCCTTCAACCCTTGCAGGCTTACCGAGAGCGTAGACTAGAGTTCCAGCGAACACCAGGAGGACGCCCAGCAGTATCAATGCGAACCCGGCTATCACAAGGTGGCTCCCTTCAACCAAAACCTACACCCAGTACCTAGTGTAACCCCTAAGGAGGGGTATTAAGTTTTTGGCCCAGACCTGGGGGCACGGTCTCCGAGGGCTTGGAGCGCCGAAGTGGGGGCCCCTCCCGGGAGGGCTCCACCCGCACCCCCACGAACGTCTACGTCCGAGGCTAGGTTGCTCCCTTCCGGGCCTGGCCGGGTTTCCTCGGCTAAGACGGTAGTAGCCTGCCCTCCGGCAGACCCCCCGTCTCCGTAGACCCCGTGGGACGGGCTTCACGGCCCCCGGCCCCGGGTGGCCTCCCACCCCTCAGACCTCCAAGCCCCCGGATTACTGGCCCCCGCATGGCGCCTTCGGGCTAGCCCTTCTACGGGCTAGGGGGGCTGGCGGGGCCCCCGGCCCTTCCCGTGCCCCCGTTATCTCTACTACCTGGGGGGTTTAATAGCTTTAATCGCTGGTTGATAGTAGGATTACAGCTATTATTGCTAGTATTACGCCAGCTATCTTCCTAGTGGTTACACTCTCTCCTAGTAGGGCTATTGAGAGTGCTACTGTTACAGCTGGGTATATGCTTGTTAGCGGTACTACTATGGAGGCTTCAGCGAGTCTAAGGGCTATTATTAGCATTAAGCCCCCTAGGGCTCCCATTAACCCCCCTAAGAGTGCTATACCCAGGCTCTTGTAATTACCTACATGGCTGAGCTTCCCTGTGAGGGCTAGAGCAAGGGTTACCGTAGTGTACACGAGGAAAGCTCCTAGAGCTGACGCGACGTAGACGTACTGCCATTCGAGGTTGAGGCTAGCGTACTTCAAAGCTAGACCCCACAAACCCCATAACACTACGACCATAACCGATAATACAAGCCAGGGCTCCAAGGCCGAACCCTGGGGTCTAACGGGTCCTAAGCCCTTTTATAGTGGATGGGTGTCTCGACGGGCCCCCTACTTCTTCAGCATCTCCGAGAACCTTCTAGCAACCTCCCTATACTTGTCTTCCAGCTCCCTAGCTAGTATCTCATACCTCTCCACTATCCTCGACCTCCTAGCCTCATACCTCGACTTTGCCGCTTCTCTAAGCTTCTCCAAAGCTTTCTCCAGGGTTTCCTTGGGTAAGCTCATTTTACAACCCCCTATCTCTAGTCTTCCTACCAGCTTATAACCTCTAATCCTCCATCCCGGGAAACACTCCTCTACCAGGTAATCTAAGGGTTTAACCTGTGATTTGTGCTTCTAAACATAGCTCTAGGTTGTCCACCTTAAAAACTGTAACCTCTGTATAGATATATGGTGATGAGATTATGGCTAGGGGGTGTAGTCGTAAGAAAAAGGAGGGTGCGGGGAAGCGCGTTGAACCTAGTGGGGGGACAGGCTAGATTTTAAGTCCGAAAGCTTGTCTTAGTAGCTGTCTCACTATTATTAGTCTTTGTATCTCATTGGTCCCCTCGTATATGGTTGTTATTATAGCATCTCTAAGGTATCTCTCTACTCCTGTATCAAAGTCCACTCCGTAGCCTCCATGTATTTGTATCGCCTGCCTAGCTATCCACTCTGCTGCTTCCGTAGCGTAGGCTTTAGCCAGGCTTGCTGCTACTACGAATTCAGGTCTCCCCTTATCAGCTAGTGTTGCCGCCCAGTAGGTTAGTAGCCTTGCGGCTTGAAGTCTCATGTACATATCAGCTATCTTCTCCATTATAATACCATGTGCTATTAGGGGTTGACCGAAAGTTTCTCTCTGGATAGCGTAGTTCAACGCTTTCTCGAACGCAGCTTGAGCTATGCCAACCCCCTGTGCTGCAACACCTATCCTTGCGTGATCGTATGTATCCATTAGAACCTTAAACCCCTCGTTAACGGCCCCAACTACGTTCTCCTCTGGGACTTTAACATCATCTAGTATAACCTCGTACGGCTGCTCCCCCCTCAACCCCATAACCTTGAATTGCTGTCCAATCCTTACCCCAGGCCACTCCCTCTCCACCACGAACGTCGTTATACCCCACCATCTCTTATCAGGTTTAGATGGCTCAGTTCTAGCTGATACTAGAAGGTAGTCTGCCTCGCCAGCACCTGTAATGAATACCTTCCTACCTGATATAACGTAGTGGTTGTTAACCCTCCTAGCTTGCGTTTGTATAGCAGCTACATCACTACCAGCACCAGGCTCTGTGTTAGCGTGTGAAGCCCTAGCCTCACCTTTAGCAACTGGCGGTACATACCTATTCCTTAAATACTCACTACCCCACCTTAAGACAGGCACCACAAATAAATCCCTAACGCCTACAGTAACACTTAGTGCAACACTAGCTCTCGAAAGCTCCTCAGTCATAATAACAGCCATTAGCACACCGCCACCCTGACCACCATACTCCTCCGGGATACCAACACCAGTAAAACCTAGGGAGACCATCTCCTTCCATAAATCCTCTGGAATCCCATTAAACTCCTCGATCTCCTTCCACCTAGGCATAACCTTAGACTCAACGAAATCCCTAACACTCTTCCTAAAAAGCTCGTGCTCCTCTGTAAGCTCAATCCTAAAATCCTCAACACTCTTAAACGGGAACACCATACCCAGCACCAAGTTGGAGAAAGGTCGGGAGTGTTTATAAAGATTTTAGAAAATACAGGTAGCAGAGGCTACGCGGTTGAACCCAAGGTTATATCCTAGCTTCCCCTAGCATGTGGAATCTTATGTATAAGGTACTCTAGCTTACTTATAACACTAGTTCCAGTATAGCCTAGGGGGACCTCGACAACGTGGACTCCCCTAGCTTTAGCCTCCTCCAGCAGCATTCGATCTACTTGTGAGGCGAGCCTGCACCCTCCATTACATACAACCGCTATAAAGGCTATGACGCCCTCTTCATCTAATTTTCTAACAGCTTTTTCTAATGTCTGAGGGCTCGGGCTTTCATGTTGATCGACTACAATATACGCTACTACTTCAACCCCAAGCCACGTTATAGCCGGCTGGATCTCAGCCGTTGATATGACCGCCTTATAGCCTTTCAACGCACCTTCATAGACTCTAACCAAGTCATCTAGCTTTACTTTCAACTCCCTGTATTTACCTATATACACATCCCTCATATCCGGTCTTAGCTCAACCAGTAAATCTACCATCCTACCTAGGATCACAATCGCATTCCTCGGGTCGTAGAAGGGCTCGTGGTAATTCTTTACACCATGACCGTTATCGTGGGCGTGACCGTCTTCAGGGAGCTCTGGTATTATAAGCCCTGGTATCTCAACTAGGTTTAGTATTACTGCTTTAACCTCACCCCTTCTCTGGAGCTCCTCCACCCTCTTGTCAATCGATGTGTGGCCCATAGAGATTATCAAGTTAGCCTTCCTCAGCATCTCCATCTCTGAAGGCGATAATTGGATCTCATGAGGATCTCCTCCGGAGCCTATCACATAGAGCCTATCACCTTCAGCTAGTAAGCTCCGGACTTCATCCTCGAAACCCGGGGTTAAGAGTACCACTAGCAACCCTTCTCTAGCCTCCTCACGTCTCTCTAAGAAGAGCCCGCTTACAGCTAGTACTAGTAGGGCTACAGCTAAACCTAATATGGCTACTTGCGTCTTCCTAGCCATTTCATGTGCACACTCCATATTATTTTTTAAATGAAATGTGCACTTATAAGTTTTTATGTAGGCTGGGATTATTAGTAGAGATATTTAAACCCTATTCCATCCACATAGTAATACTATGGGTAGAGCGGTCTGTGCACGAGTTTAAAGACATACCTATGGTTAGGCTTGATAGTGTGCACGTTAGCTTTAATGGTGTGAGAGCCCTAGATTCTATAAGCCTAGAGCTTAGAGGCCCCGGGATTATCCAGGTTTTAGGGCCTAACGGTGCGGGTAAATCAACTCTCCTTAAGGTCATAGCGGGTCTTATAAGACCTGTTAGGGGTAGTGTTTACGTTAACGGAGTTGATGTAACTGGGAGGAGTGATGTTGCAGGCATGCTTGTAGCCTACATGCCCCAGTCTAACGAGCCCCCTGGGTGGTCTCCCCTTACTGTATGGGAGTTCGTTGAGACATCTGTTTTAACGAGGAAGGCTAGGTGGCCTAGGTTCGTGGTTGGAGGTGTTAGGGGTGTTGTTGAGAGGTGTCTCTCAATGGTGGGCGTTCCTAGAGGCTCCTGGTATTTAAGGTTGAGCGAGCTTAGTGGTGGTATGTTCCAGAGGGTTTTAATAGCTAGTGTTCTTGTAACAGGTGCTCCTATAATGCTACTAGACGAGCCTCTAGCCTCCGTGGATCCTGAGGGTAGGGTTGCTTTATCAAGGGTTTTAAGCCAGCTGGCTACGGATAGGCTTATAGTTGTTACAAGCCACGACCCGCACCCGCTCCTAGAGCATACTAGGCTTGTCGTAGCTCTTAATAAGAGGGTGGTGGCTATCGGGGACCCCCACGAGGTTTTATCGAGGCTGGCTCCAGGAGCTCTATACCCCTATTGGGTGTCAGAGCATGGACACTAGGCTATACCTAGCACTACTCATAGTATCGCTTGCAACCCTCCTTATTACACCTAAGCTGTACTGGGTTGTAAGCTACCCTACAGTAATGGCCTTTATCGGATCCTCCCTTGCTTTTGGCTCTATAAGTGCTTTAATAGCTGCTAGGAGGCTCTACTTCCTAGCCCACGTAACACCTCATATGGCGTTGCTAGCGGCCCCCCTCTCAGCTATAGTTTTAGGACATAAGGGTGGGGATTGGATTCTAGCTGTACCACTAGTCCTAGTCCTAGTCTGGACCTCGGGATATGCTCTTTATAAGGGTGTAAGCAGTGATGTCATAGCATCTATCATGGTCTCGTTTACAGCCTCAGCTACAGTACTAGCCTTATACTATGCTCAGAGGATTGTAGGGGCTGGAAGGGTTCCACAGCTCATCCTAGGAGATCCCCTACTCGTTACCAGCTTTGAAGGACTCACAGCTTTAATAGTGGGGCTTCTCGTAGCTGTATTCTCTCTTAGCATTGCACGTGAGGTGTTCTTTGTAGGTGTTAGTAGAGAGACGGCCCTCGTTAGTGGTTTGAAGGTTTGGATTTACGATTTCACCCTCTACACCCTAATGGCCCTCAGCGTAGCCATAATGCTTAGGATAACAGGGTTCCTAGTAACATCTGTCCTAACACTCCTACCTGGAGCTATAGCAGTCATAGTAGCTCGTGGTAGCCTACAGGTAACCCTAGCCTCCATAACGATAGCCTCCATAGCCTCTGCCCTAGGCTTACTAGCCTCCATAAGCCTAAACATGCCACCCTCAGGTGTAACAGGTTTAATCCTCGTAACCATCTATGCACTAGCGAGGGTTGCTAGGTTTGGCTAAGAAGAGGTTTGGTGTAAGCGTAAGCAGGAGTTTAGCTGAGAGCCTCGATATGGTAGCAGGGATGCTGGGCTTAGATAGGAGTAGCGTTGTTGAACTAGCCCTAAGAGGGTTGCTAGAAGATTACACTCACCACGTGATACCGCATGACTGCATAGCGCTCATAGCCCATATATGCGATAGGGATCTGGTGGAGGTGGCAACAGTTATAGGAGGCTATGGGGAGCTTAGGATAACACAGCTACACAGCCATACGGGGGAGAAGTGTATTCAGATACTCTTAGTAGCAGGGTCTAGTAGCGTGATAGCTGATTTCTACTCAAAACTAGCTAAGCTTAAGGGGTGCAGGGTTAAATACATGCCACTGCATGAGATAAGCGAGGTTGCAAGGAGGTCCTAGCTCTCACAGGATTACCGAGTTATCCCCATACAAGCTCTTATGTAACCTAGTGTCGTAAGGGGGTCTAGGCTGGCGACTTTAGTGTTACTGGTTTTAAGCTACGCTTTCGTAACAGCTCTTTGGCTTTACTCCGAGGCCTTACTCTCATCTACAATAGTTGTAGGCGTCCTAGGCGGGGTTGTAGCGGGCCTCCTGGGCTGGGTTGGGGTTTCCATAGCGTTTCTAGCTAGACTCCCCCTCCTAAGACTACTCTTATCCCCTAGTGCTAGGAGGCCCGTGTTAACCCTCTCATCCATAGCTCTCATACTATCAGCTATCCCCGCCTCCCTAGAGGGTGGGCTTGGCTACGCTACATTCTACCTACTTGCATCTATAGCGTTTGGCATAGTATCAGCGGCTGTACTTGCTAGCGTGCTTAACGACGTAGATTATAGTGATTGGGGTGTAGCCCTGGTTTCATCTAGCATAGCAACATACACTCTAGCACTTCTAGCCCTCATAGCCTGGAGCATCCTAGGCTTAAACCTAGGAGCACCCCTAGCTGTGGCATCAGCGGTATCCATAGCGTTTCTAGCGTATACGCTAAGACCACCACCACTACCAAGCATAACATTGAAAACAGTCGAAGTTCTAGTAGACATGTTATCCTTTAGGATAAACCCTGAAGCCTACAGGTACTTGTACGCGGACGTGTTAAAGTTAGCCCTCATACTGGGAGGGCTTGGAGCTGTAAAGGTATCCCTACTATCAACAACAATAGAGGATCACGGAGTTAACGCTATAGTAGCTCTGACAGCAGGCTCCCTAGCAGGCTCGATAATAGCATCTTACACCTTAAGACCAAGGATAGCCATGGCCATAGCGATAGTAGCTACAACGATAACACTAACTCTAAGCGAACCACTCGTAGGACTAGCCCTAGTAAACATGGCAATAACATATAGCAACCTAACAGTAACAATAGTAACCCTGGAGAACATGCCAAAAGCGATATATAGAACACTAGCAACACTAGCAATAGCAACAGCAGCGGGAGCAATCATAGTAGGTGTAACATCACTGGCAAACCCGCAAACAGCAACATCAATCCTAACACCAATAGCAACCCTAGTACTACTAACATCAGCAATCCTAACACTAAGAAGAGGAAGGGAATGGGAATGACCTCCCCCATCCTGTAGACATGAGCTTAACCCGCCTTGAAAATGGAGCTTGCTCGGGCTTTAATGTCGACTTTGTTAAACCCTGGATTGAGTTACTCTCGCTTTATGTATTGTTAGTTTCGTCTACGTAGGGGTGGCTTGAGTAGCACCTTCTCTACATTGTTTTGTTATCCCATCTAGCTTATGTCGTCTCTCGGTGTGCTGGATTTGATTTGCAGGTTTTGTGGCTCCGATAACCTTATTTGGGATCACGGGGTTGGCTATGTTGTTTGCGCTAGCTGTGGTTCGGTTGTAGAGGAGCTGTTAGACGATGGTGTCCGCTTCTCCAGCCCTCCTGCTTTGAAGCCTAGGTTCTCCGCGGGGTTCCATAGTTTTAGGTTTAAGGGTGGTGGCTCTGTTGATAGGTTTTCTTTGATAACCTCTCTTATCAACTCCAGGGCTTTAAACATCCTCTCCTCCTACCCTGTTGTTAGGTTTGCTTTAGAGCTCGTAGACTCTAACCCCGTTCTTAGGGCTAGGACGTTGAGGGGTAGGGTTGCTCTGGCGTTATACCTTGTCTACAGGGCTCTAGGCTACTCTAAATCTAGGTCTAGGGTTTTAGCCTCTAGGGCTTTGAGGGTGTCTCCTAAGACTATAGAGAGGGTGGAGCGTTGGAATAAGAGCGTTCTAGGTGTTTTAGAGGTTAAAGCTAAAGATATGCTTATAAGCACTGCTAGGGAGAGGAGGCAGGCTAAGGCACCTTTAATATCTTAAAACCGTGGATGTTATTAACCAACAGGGTCTCAGGTGTTTGATGTTAATATTAGGGGTGTAGTGTTTAGGGCTAGAGGGCATACTAACATAAGGGCGACTCATAGGTCTACAATGGAGGTTACCACAGAGGATTATCTAACGCCTAGAGGTGATTGCATAGTAGGCGTATCAGCCGAAATCTCCCCGGCAAGGCTACCCCGGGAGCTCAAGGAGGTTATATCGAGCGACGGCTCTATAGTTGTAGCTGTTCTCTGTAGCAGTGGTCTATGCGACTCCGTGGTTGGCAGGGGCTCCTCTAGGATGACTTTATCAGATGATAGGAGGATGGTCTTCAGGAGATCGAGCTATGTAGGCCCGGAAACTGTTATGGTAAGCGCCTCTAAGGCAGCTGTAGATCTAAGTAGGGATATCGTGAAGGCCCTAAAGAGCGGTAACGACCTGGTTGTAGTGCTTTTAGCGTTTAAGCTGGAGAGCTTAGGTTTTTAATCTATGCATCTCACAGTATCTTTTAATGGGAGTAGAGCTTTGGACGTAGTAGGGCTTGTCGTTAAACTTGGTAGTGCTATTGCTGAGGAGACAGCCCTCAGGGTTGCTAGAGCTTTCGAGTCGCACGGTGTCAGGGTTCTAGTTGAAGAGTCTGTAAGCTATGAAAGCCTATCCAGCTACCCTAGGTTTAGCCTACGCGGAAGCGTGCCTGGAAAACTTGTTGTTGTCGGAGGCGACGGAACCCTCCTTAGAACCCTTTTAAGATTACAGGATGAAACCCCTATCATAATGGGTATTAGGGCTGGGAAGAGGGGCTTTCTCCTCGATGTTGAGAAGTACGAGGTCGAAGATAGGATTAGGGATTTCATTAGAGGTGATTACAAGCTAGTTGTCTACCCTAGGTATGCTGTTTACGCTAACGGGGAGAGGCTGGCGTGCATACTTAACGATGTAGCTGTAGTCTCTAAGATGGCTAAGCTTACTAGGCTTAACGTGCTGGTAGACGGCTACCCAGCTATGAGGGTTGACGGTGACGGGGTTGTGGTATCCTCAACTGTTGGGAGTACAGCTTACAGTCTTAGTGCTGGAGGGCCTATAGTCGATCCGAGACTCGACGTCCTCATAGTAACCCCTCTCAACCCCGTACAACTACATCTAAGACCCCTAGTCGTGCCCAGCCACTCTAGGGTCGAGGCTTCCGTTACGCCGCAGAGCAACGAGGCCTATCTAAACCTAGACGGCCAGATTGTTAGAGAACTACAGCCGGGAAGCCTCGTAGCCATCACTAGGTGTGATGCAGGGGTTAGAATGGTTAGGTTTAGATGGTGGGATAACTTCTATGAGAGGCTCTATACAAGGTTACTTGCATACTGGTGACCTAGCTGTGAGCTCTAGGAGGTCTTAGAGCTTGAAGCTAAAGGAGGGTAAGGTCTTGGTTCTAGATACAGGTGCTATACTAGCAGGGGTTCCCCTAGTAGCCCCGTTAAAATGCTACACACCAGCATCTGTAGTGAGCGAGGTGAAAGATAGTGAGAGTAGAGCTGTTCTAGAGAAGCTCCTAGAATCTAGGAGGCTTGAAGTGCTGGAACCTAGCAGTTACTACGTGGAGAAAGCTGTAGAGACGGCTAGGAAAGCTAGGACCTTAAGGCATCTAAGCAATGTTGACTTAAAGGTTATAGCATTGGCTTTAGAGCTAAAAGCCGGAGGAGTGGAGGTTATAGTGGCCTCAGATGACTATAGAGTGCAGGAGACGATAGCTAAAGCGGGAATCGAGTTTCTCAGGGTTAGGTATAAAGGTATAAGGAGGAAGTAGCTTTTATAAAGCCCTAACACTAAACCTACTAGTGGGATGATAGGGCCGACATAGCCTGAGACCCCTCAGGGGTCGTTGAGGTAGGGTCAATGGGTTGACCTTCGATGGAAGGCCTATGCGGTCACCACATATACTACGATGTTGGCCTCTCAGAGGATCTGGATAGCGTTGCAGGACCCCTCTGTAGGCTTATAGAAAGTCTCACCACGCCCTCCCCCAGACTCTACGTTAGGGTTAACACTTTTAGGGTTAGCGTTGGAGAGTACCTTGACATCTTGAGGGCTAGCGGTCTAAGCTTCTACGTTGACGAGGATATACCTGAAGCCATATGGACTCCCGTAGAGGGCCCCTTTAGGATCCCATTATACGATAAGCTCGTTGTAGCTGATAAGAGGGCCTCAGAGTCGGTCCTCATGGGTAGCGATCTCTACGCTCCAGGCGTCCTAGAGGCTGGGAATGTCAGGAGAGGCGATCTAGTCACAGTTGTATCACCAAGGAGAGCTCCAGTAGGCTCAGGCATTGCCGTGGTGGACTGGGGTGAGGCTAGGATTTCACGTAGAGGTCTCTTCGTCAAAATCACAAACCCCGCGTATAAAGCCCCTAAGGTCTCAGAGCTCCCGGGTAGCGGTGAGCTGGTATACGGGCAGGCTATTACATCGATGTACGTTGCAAGACTCCTAGATCCGAAGCCTGGGGAGGTCATAGTTGATATGAACGCGGCCCCCGGAGGGAAGGTGGGCCATGTAGCTCAACTGGTGGGGCCTAAGGCTAGGGTGATAGCCATTGATAGGCCTTCTAAGGTAGCTAAGCTCAAGGAGACCCTATCGAAACTAGGGCTACACTGGGTTGAGGTGGTAGGAGGAGACTCGAGGTATGCTTCAGAGCTCCTAGGTAGCATAGCGGGTAAGGTGGATGCAGTCCTAGTAGATCCACCGTGCACGGACATAGGCGTGGTGCCTAAGGTGGAGGATTATAAGAGCTACAAGGACTCGGTTAACGCGAGCGAGTATCAGAAGCAGTTCGTAAGAGAAGCCTACAGGATACTAAAACCCGGGGGGAGGCTGGTATACTCTACGTGCACCCTAACAGATGTGGAGAACGAGGCTGTGGTAGAGTACGCTTTAAACATAGGGTTCAAGCTGGAGGATTACGAGGTGAAGTTGAGTAGAGGTAGGAAGGGGGAGTATGGTATAAGATTCGCGCCACACAGAGATGGAACACCGGGCTTCTTCGTAAGCCTAAAGCTGGTCAAGTAGTCTACTATCATACAAGCTTGTGCTCGCTAACCTATAATGCTATAGGTTGCAAGAGCTTTTATCTAATAATAATTATTATATATGCTGTGTGTAGTCTACACTCTATATCTTAGAGGGTGGTTTGTGGTTTGAGAGTTCTCTTACTGCATGCTAGTCGTTTCACATATAGGGTTGTCGAGGAGGCTATCGATAGGCCTCCTGATCCTCCTTCTAGTGGTGAGTTTGAGAACTGTCTTGTAGCTCTTGTTACCGTTGAGGTTGATGATGGTGATGTTGAGGTTTCGAGGGCTGCTAGCGATATGGTGTCCCAGGCTGGTAGGCTTGGTGTTAGGTGTATAGTTGTCTACCCCTACGCTCACCTGTCACCCGACCTGGCCACCCCTGATGTCGCCTACAGGGTTCTCACCAGCCTTGAGAGCGTTCTTAGGAGCTCCTGGGATGGCTTGATCCACAGGGCCCCCTTCGGCTGGTATAAGGCTTTCGAGATATCATGTCCAGGTCATCCTCTAGCTGAGTTGTCGCGTAGCTTTAGAGGTGGCCATGTGCTGTTATACAAGGGGTTACCCTTAGAGGATGCCCAGGCTAGGGGTTTGATTGAAGGGTGGCTTATGCAGAGGAACCCATGGGGTCGTGAGACTCTTGAGTTGGTTGAAAGGCTTGGGCTTAATGGCGTTGATGGTAGGGCTGCCCTGTGGGAGCTCGAAAGGCTCGTTGTAGGGGAGCTCGGGCTTAGAGTAAGGGTTTCGGTTGAGAGGCCTGATAGCATCTACGGGTTACAGGGGGTTTCAAGCCTAGCTAGGCTATGCTCTAGGAGTCCGGGTGTCAGCGTGTTACTAACATGGGGTGATATTGGTGAGTCTACGGCGGTCACGGATAGGGATCCCCTGGAGCTCCTGGGGAGACTTGGTGTTAGGATCTCAGATACGGTTAAGGTAACCCTAGGCGATGAGGAGCTCAACGTAGGCGTTAGGGGTTACTCTATAGTGTACAAGGCTAGGAGGGGTGGGGCTGTACCACTACTCGTAGCGCTACAAGATAGGTACTGTCTAGGCCCCCTGGCTAGCATCGCCTACTCAATTCTAGACTCGGGGCTCAGGGAGGCTGATGAGGGTAGAACGCCTGTTATACACTATAGGCTAGCCCCAGTCCAGGTAGCTGTTATACCAGTTGGAGATGCTCACATGGAGTACGCTAGGATCATAGCCTCTAGGTTGGAGGAGCTCAGAGCAAGGGTGGTAGTGCTAGGGGAGGGCGGGGTGGGAGCTAGAGTTAGGGATGCTGGGAGGAGGTGGATACCCCTAGTCGTGGTGGTCGGAGATAGGGAGGCTGAGACGAAGACTGTAACCCTTAGGAGGAGGTGGGAGCCTGGGAGACAGGAGGTTGTAACGTTGGAGGAGCTAGTAGAAGAGGTTAAGAGGCTGAACACCAGTAAGCCATAGGTGCGGGGTGTAGCAACTGTAATGCCGGAGCTCAGGCTATGCACTTCAACAACTGTAAGCGTGGCTTTGAAGCCCTTCAACTACGAGGTTCACGGCCACGATGTAGCTATTGAAGCATGCTGGTGTGGTGACCTCAATAGAAGGGTTGATGTGGAGCTTCTAGCGAGAAAGCTTGAGACGGCCTCCAAGCCCTTCAACAGGAGGCCTTTATGGGAGCTTCTAGGCTTTGAGAACGCTACAATAGAGGATCTCCTCCTAGAGCTCTCGAAACATCTCGGCGAGGCTGAGGGTTTAAGGTTGTGTGCTCTATCCGCTAAGTGGGCTAGTAGAAGCATTATACTAAGCTTTTAAGGCTTAGGCTACACTAAATCCTATTAGCATGGAGGTGTCTTAGGTGGTCTTAGGGATCCTAGACTTCATGTTCGCCTACTGGTGGCTGTTGATAGTAGAGAGCCTGGTGTTAGCCGGTGTTGTAGCTCTCATAGCCCTTAACGCTGATAGGATCGTTGGCGACGCCCCCAGGAGCCTTGCATCCCTCAGGACTAGCATGGGGTTAACCTTGATCTTCATGGTCTCAGCATACATCTTCGTAATGCTCCTCGTAGCCCACCTCCTGGGAGGCTTTGGAGAGGCTGGGAGCTCTCTAGTCCTGTGGGCCACCGTGCTAGCATTCCTCCTAATACTGTTCCAGTGGCTTATATCACCGTTTATAATAAACATCGCCTATAGGACGAGGCCTCCGAGCTCGCCCTATGAAGAGCAACTAGCTAGGGAGGCTGAAAGGCTTGCAAGAGCTAGCGGTATAAAGCCACCTAAATTCGTTATAGCCGATGTAGACTTCCCGAACGCCTTCGCCTACGGGAGCCCGCTAATGGGTAGCTATGTTGCCGTAACTAGAGATCTATTGAGGAGGCTAACTAGGGAGGAGGTCGTAGCAGTTATAGGACACGAGGTTGGGCATTTAAAGCATAGGGATGTATCATGGATACTAGCTCTAAGCATTATACCGTTAGCGGTATACTTCATAGGCAGAGCTCTAATATGGAGTGGTATCCTAGGAGGAGGAGGGGGAGGTGATAGGAGGGGTGGCACCATATACCTGGTAGCCATAGGGGCGGCTCTCATAGCTACAAGTGTTCTATTCAGATTCCTCGTAGCCCACTTCAACAGGCTTAGAGAGTACTATGCTGATGCCCACTCAGCCCTCGTCACAGGGAGGCCTAGGGATCTACAGAGGGCTCTAGCCAGGCTCCACCTAGCATACTCTAGCAATGAGAGGCTTGTAGCGGAGGCTCAAGGCAATAGTACGGCGTCAATGCTATTCATAGTAACCCCTCTGATCGAGGTTAACGGAGGCTTCTTCTACGATATAGATGCTTACGTGGATAGACTTAAGGGGTTGAGAACAAGCGCTTTAGAGGAGGTTTTCGCCTCCCACCCACCAATACCTAAGAGGCTTAGATTCCTAGATAAGGTTGCAGCTAGGATAGAGCTATAGGCTAGGTACCACTAAGAGCCTAGATCCTAGTGCAACCTCTTCCAGTGTAACCCCGTAAACCCCCTCCAACATATTTCTCTTAACCACCTCCTTGGGTCTACCAAAGGCTACGAGCCTTCCAGAGCTTATGACACCAACTAGGTCGGCTATGCTAGCGTAGAGCGGCTCGTGGACTGCCATGACTATTGTTGTGCCCCTACTAACCTCTCTGATAAGCTTAGCTACTTTAACCTGGTTAGCTATATCGAGGTGCGAGAACGGCTCATCTAGCAAGAGTACCCTAGGGTTTCTTGCTAGAGCTCCTGCTATTAACACGAGCTTATGCTCTCCACCACTAAGACTATTAAACCTCCTGCCCCTCAGCCTTTCAAGTCCAAAGAATCTAAGTACATCCAGCTGATCCCTAGAGCTCCCCACATCGTAGAGGTATGCTTCAAGCACGTCTTCGACCTTAGCATATGGATCTACCTGTAGGTATGCTGGTACATATGATGTAAGTCTCCTAGCTCTCCTAGCATCTAAACCGCAGAGGCTGACAACCCCGGTGTAGTCTAGGATACCCGCTAGAACCCTTAACAATGTGGTTTTACCAGCACCATTAGGGCCTATGAAGGCTGTTAAGCCCCCCTCAACCTTGAAGCTTACACCTCTAAGTACTATTGTATCCTCAACCTTCACAGTAACATCTTCAACCCTGATATCGCAGGGGTTACTATTGCTAAAGCCTTCCAGCATGTCTGCCTCTCACCGAGAGGTAGAGTAGTAGTGGAGCCCCTACAAGCGATGTTATAGCTGTTAGAGGTAACTCCCTCCCACCTCCAACAACCCTCACTATGATATCAGAGCCAATCACCAGTATGGCCCCCACGATTATAGAGGCTACCATTAGCCTGTTAAAGCTAGCTCCCACGGTAACCCTAGCCACCCACGGTGCAGTTAGCCCCACGAACCCTACGGGGCCGCTCACAGCTGTTATAAGGGATACTATAAAGGCCGCAGTAGCGGTCATAGATAGTCTTAGGGCCTCAACGTTAACACCCATAGCCTTAGAGACCTCCTCTCCCAAGAGTAGAGCTGTGAGAGCTCCTCTATTGACTGCTATGAATATTAGACCTACAAGCACCACCACTGATAGGATTGTTGATTCAGTCTTAGAAGTGTAAGCTATGGTACCGAAGAGCCATACGATTGCCAGGCCTAGCTGAGGACCTAGTAGGAAGATAGCTATGACTAGTAGGCTGCTAAGAGCGTATGATAAGGCTACACCAACGACTATCAAAGCAAGGCTGGTCAACCCGGCTATGGATGCTATTGAGATCACAGTAGCGTAAGCCGCAAGCCCCCCTAGGAATGCTACGAGATACCATACTGGATACCCGAGGCCGAAGGCTAGAGCTGATAGGTATCCTAGAGCCGCTCCAGGCGATATACCTAGTATGTAGGGATCGGCCATTGGGTTACCTAGAAGCCTCTGTATGATAAGACCTGATACAGCTAAGCCTACACCAACCATCGTGGCAGCAATACTCCTCCATAGGCGGAGCTCCACAACAGCTCTATCAACATTAGAGCTATCCCCCCATAGAAGGAGTGAGACGGCCTCAAATGGAGTGTAGACCCTGTAAACTCCGATGGAGAGGGATAGTAGGAAGAGTATCATGTAGAGTATGAGAAAGAAGGAGAGGTAGAGCATATGCCTCAAGATACCGCTATCCTCCTAACCCCCTCCTGAGGAAGGCTACCACAGGGTCTGGAGCCGCCTTTGATAGTATCCCAGTTATATCTAGGGTTTCGGGGGATAGCTTCTGGGGTATAGCGGTTGTTGTTAGGTTGAATAACTGCGGGTGTAATGCTATGAGTAGCGCGTAGAGTGAAAGTGTAGTTCTAGGGGATGGTCTAACGAATGAATCCTCGTAGGCTCCTGAGAGCACGTATATCCTACCATCTCTTAGAGCTGGAATCCTGTAAGCTGCGTCACCTAGAGATCCTAACAGGAAGTTCACTAGATCCTCCGCACTCACAGCCCCGTGGGACGAGGTTACTATTATAACCTCAGGAGCTCTCTCAAGCAGGGACTCAGGCGATACCTGAGGCCATAACATCATATCACTGTAAACGTTGACACCTACAACCTCCACTATATCATGCTCCCAGGTGCCACCCCCCACTACGAAGAGTGGTTTAACCCAGACTACGGCTGCAACCTTAAGCTTATACTCTGCCTTAGACGCTAGTAGGGTTGCATAGTTCACAGCTAGCTTGAACTTGTATAGTGTCTCGTAGGCTTCAACAACTCTACCGGTAACCCTACCAGCAATCAATATAGACTCCTCCACGTCCGAGAGCTCGAAGTTAGGTAGTAGCACGACCGGGATGCCGTAGGGTGCTAGGATACTCTTCAAAGCCCTATGGCTTGGAACACTTGCAACCCCTATTACGAGGTCTGGTTTAAGACCCACTATGACCTCAACCTTAGGCGACCAGAAGCCTACAACAGCTAGCTCCCCCCTATCCCTCCTCTCCTTAACAATAGCGGGGAAATCGGACCACTCGTCAACACCTACTAGGAGCCCCACAGCCCCAATATAGTATAGGGTCTCTGTGACACTCGGAGCCAGTGATACTAGCTTGGAAGGCTTCCTCAAAACTACAACCTTATCCCCAACACCATCGGTTATGGTTACAGGGAATAGCATTTGCTCAGCTAAGACCTCAACCCTCCTGGAGAGGCTGTCTACAGTTGACATGAGCTCTTTAACAGATGCTTTTAAGCTCTCATTGACGAGCGCAAGCCTTGAACTTAAGAGTTTAAGTTCAGCACTAGCCCTCCCAAGCTCTTCAGCGATCCTCTCAAGATCCCTTGCTGAAGCCACTTGACTCAAAGACTCCTCTATAGATGAAATCCTCTTCTTAACCAAGTCTAGGTCCTTTAAGGCCTCACCTTGAGCTAATACCTGGCTCCTCAAACCCTCTATAGCCCTACCCTGCTCCTCAACACTCCTACTAAGGCTCGACACCTCACCCCTCAACCCTGATATTGCTTGGTAGAGGGTGGAGAAGCCTACTATGAAGACTAGGATCACAGCTGCAAACCCTAGTAGTGTTAGCCTCTCACGCATCATACCTGGACACCGTATCCAACCTATTAAACTCAAACCTTAAATCTCTGAATATCTAGCTACCAAGCAAGGTCCAGGCTGGATGGTTTAAGAGAGGTGCGTTAAAGGTAACCCTAGGTGGGGGCTAGTTTATTGGGTAAGGCTAGCGTTGAGAAGGGTAGAGCTTTCGAGGATACAGTGGAGCTATGGCTCTCACTTAGAGGGCTTGGCTATGAGAAGAGGCCTAGGGTTAGAACTAGGCTTGGCTACGTTGCTGAGGTCGACTTCCTAGTTTATGATAGGCAAGGTAAGTTTATTGTTGAGGTTAAGAATCTAGAGAAACCAGTTGACAGGGATGTTGTGCTTAAAGCGTGGAATAACGCTTTCGCACTAGGAGCTTACAAGGCTATAGTGGTGTCCGCCTCGGGGTTCACGGACGCAGCTGTTAGCCTAGCACGTAGAATTGGTGTTGTAGAGCTCCGAACATTGGATGAGATTGTAGTGGATATAGAGTCTCTAAAGTCGAGACGGGAGCTCCTCTACGTAGAGCCATCCATAACAGCCTGGTCCGCCATGAGATGGGCTGAGGACATGCTGGGGGAGAGGAGGCTACTCGTGTTCAAGGCTGAGAGGGGTGAGAGCGTAGAACCCCTCTACATCCCAGTATACCATGTGAAGGCCAGCGTACAGGTAGAGGCTGGTAGGTATAGGGATCTAAGGATACTAGCATCAAGTCTAACAGGGCTACCAATAGCCTATGATAGGAGCTCCAAGAGAATGAGGGAGGTCTTGGACGCACTAGTAGACCTACCACTAGACCTACTAGAGGTTTACAGAGTGCATGCTGGAAGAAGGGTGGCGAGGACTGATATAGTGTACAGCTACGGTGAGGCAATGTGGATTAAAATGATAAGACACCTAACACCAAGAGGGCTACTGAGAAGGGTGTCAGAGAAACCAGTCGTAGTAGAGGTGGTAAACGTATACCCACCCCTAGGACAGCTAGAAGAGGCGGTAGCAACAATAGAGGGTAAGAGGATGCTAAGAGAACCACCACAAAACTTCGAAGCAAGAGAACCCATATACACGCCGGGGAGCGTGAAACACCTACTAGAGATAATGCTGAAAGCCGAGGTTAAAACGATAAACCAGGTACACGTCCCAGTATTCAAAGTGAAACTCGTAGATAATAAAGGAAACTACAGGTATGTCATCATAACAGGGTGGACAAGGGAAGCATCAGTCTACGAGAGCAAGTACTTCGCATAACCATATCTCCTAGGAGGTCTAACCAGGAAATCATGCTTCCAAAGTGCGGAAGAGGGGTCGTACGTTGATGCCCTAGATGTGATCCACGATATCCCCCTCTCACCCAGTTAGACTGAGTATGAGGTCTCCTAAGAGTGCTATGCTCAAGGCAACGGTGTAAGCCGTTATTAACGCTAGGAGTACTGCTACCAACGCTACCTTAGTGTTACGTGACTCTGATCTTATAACGGCTACTGTTGCTAGGCATGGCGTGTATAGCGCTATGAACACCATTACCGCTACCATCGCCGGGGTGCTCAGGCCTAGATGTGCTATCACCTCCACGGGGTTTGGGTTCCCGGTTGCAACTACTACCGTTGACAGGAATATCTTCTTGGCCACGAAACCGGCTATGAGCGCTAACACCACCTCCCACCTCTCCACACCTAGTGGTTCGAATAACGGTGTTAGTGTCCTCGCTAGAGCTCCCGCTATGCTATCCTCTGGGGCTGGAACTATAATATTCCTAGGCTCGATGGCAATGTGGCTTCTACTACACATAACATCAACCCTATCCTACACGGAGAACCGTTTCTCGGTAGATGGTGGTTCTTTGCCTTCAAACGGCTCCCCACCATCTACCTCTCAACGGTTCTAAGGCCCGAGACCACCCTACGGGAGCTGTTAGCCCCCGGTCGCCCGAGGGTACATTCACTCCCTTTCCGGGTAATCCCGGGCCCAAAAGGCTCATTGACCTCAAGACCTCATCGGCCTCAGCAACTATAAAAGTAGCACGGGGAGCCTTATAAAATTAACCTATGTGACTTGTTATATATTCTGGTTTTTAAGGTTTGTCTTATATGTTGTCTTATACTTGGTGTATGACTTGTCTGAGAGGGTTTATGTTAAGAAAACTGTCACGGTTCCCCTTGATCTGTGGAGGGAGTTTGAGGTTGAGGCTACTAGGAAGTTTGGGTACTATGGTGCTATTAGGAAGGCTGTTGAGGAGGCGATCAAGCTGTGGCTAGAGGCTCAGAGGAAGGCTACGTGACCATAGTCGGTAAGCTGATAGTCTCCGATGGTGTGTCGGCCTCTAAACTACTACTGCTTATGAGGAGGTTTAGAGATTCGGTTGAAATGGCACACAACATGACCTCTAAGAGGCAACTTGGTGAAAGTGAGGTTAAGAGAAGGATAACGAGATACCTATCTAACGCCTGGTACGCAAGCTCAGCTATAAAAATGTCAAAGCTGTACGAAGAGCAGGATCACCTGAGGCTTAGGAAACCATTCCTATACTCGCTAGGCTCCAGGGACGAGAACGGTAACAGGAATATAAAATTTGTATCCACTGATAGGGTGCTCATAAAGATACCACATGAAGATGGAAGACATGAGTGGATCGAATGTAAAGCTCTCTTCGCCAAGAAACACATACCGGTAATCGAGGAGCTTTTAAGAGGAAGGTACAGCTACAGTGCCGGGGTTGCCATCAGGCTCAGAAAGGGTGAGGATTGGAGGAGTGTTTGGAGAAAGAAGCTCATAATCTACATAAGCATACCTGTGGAGCTTTACATTAAACACATAAACCCTAAGAATGTTGATGTTGCCGGAACTGTTAATAGCAACTGGCTATTAGCTGGCTTCGACTTTAACGTTGATAGGGTCTGTATGGCTATCATCGATCCTGCTGGTAGGCTGAGGGATGCTAGGACGGAGTTCTTCTCTAACGCTGCGAACACCCCCAAAGAGGTCTCTGAGAATGCGAGGAAGGAGGCTGTTGTAAAGCTGGTGAAATATGCCGCAGCACATGGTGTCAGATACATAGCTGTAGAGGGTCTTAGAAGGCCTAGCAAAGTTGAAGGTAGAGTGGGTAAGTGGGCTCATAGACAGTATTTACAACATCTAAAAGTCCTAGCAAAGAGGTTTGGCTTAGAGGTAATAGAGGTTAACCCAGTATACTCAACAATAGACGCTATTGGGATAGCACTGACACTAGGCCTAGATAAGCACACAGCATCAGCTTACATAATAGCACTAAGAGGCCTCGCACATAAAAGCATGTAAACGGTACAGGTAATCACGAAAACCAAAAGCTTCCAAACACTTTTAAATGGTTAGTTTACTTTAATATATCTTTAAGTATATAAATATCTTCCTTACTCGTAACTTCATTCCTCACCACTCCAAGAACACTCCAAGAACTATGTAATCGCCAACCCTCCTGATGATCTTTATATGCATACTGTTACCTATCTCAGCTATAGGTTTTAGCTTGCCTCTCTTTTTAATAACGTAGGGTTTCACTAACCTATAGAAGGCTTGGCAGGGGGACTCAGTATGTAAAGTATCATGGCTAGTAGCAGAGGTTCTTAAAGTTATTGGAGGGGTTGCTAACATGGGTTATGACCTCCTCCCCGCATTTCCGGGAGTTGTTATACGCCTCCCCAAGCGGTTTGTCGGATATCCGCTCGGATGCACACCCCTCATCCCTCCTATTGGATTCCCCATTCTTGGGGCATCACCTTTCAGGGCCGGGGGGCCTCGGCTCCAGCGGGTTCCTCGGAATCCCCTCCCTACACCGGCTTCTCTTGACCTTCTAACAATGTTAACCTAGCCTTAAATCTCTCTATCTCCGCCTTGAAAGGCGAGGCTTTCAATTGTAAATTAATATTAAACCTAAAGTTGCAAATATATACGGTTAAACAAAGACTAAGAAGTAACATTTGAAATTATTTTTAGCTGGTATAAATTCAATGATTGGATCGCTACTGGTGAAAGAGTTCTTAGCGGAATACTGAGAGGTTGGAAGTTTAAGGAGAAGAGTGCCCTCCTCTAAGAAGTTACAGGTAGTTACATTATTAGATGTTCTACATTACAATAGTTCCTATAGCCTCAATGGATGTTCTATCTATTTTGTACAGATGATACTCTCCCCTTTTAAGCTCCCTCCACTCTACCTTAGTAGTGGGGTTATAGAGTTCTACCAATGTTGAGGACGCGTATACACGGCTATTACCGATATTGCCGGTATACATCCTGTAGTATTTCCTCCTGTGCTCATCTTCACCCTCATAGTAACTCCCCACTAAGAGGTATGCTTCATCCTCTCTCATTAATAGTAAGCTTAAGTTTAGAGCTGAGATTACATAGTCCAAGCTATCCTTTAAGATCTGCTTAAAAACATTAACGATTTCATGATGGGAAACACCACCCTCTAAAGCTGAATACTCTTCCAACTTCTTGCCGATGAACTTAGCTAGGAAGTAGGTATCGTTGTATAGGTTGTACTCTCTATTGTTGTATCCTACTATGCGTGCTAATCTATCCTTATCAACACTACCATTATGTGCTACGAGAACCCTATACCCGCTGGCCGTGGTAACTTCTATGGGATGCGTTGAGAACAGGTTAACAGGTGTATTACTACTTGCGGCTCTGGCATGGATAACCTCTACCGCTTTAGAGCTCCTACTGAAACCCAATACATCCAGGTTATCCTTGAATATCGGGGTAAGCGATTTAAAGGTTACCAGCCTCACGTCACTTCCGACATCTAACACTAGGGCCCCCCACCCATCACCATGACTATACCTCCCGTAGAGCTCGCGTAGGTAAGGATCTGTCTCGGAAGCCCTGACAAGCGATGTGAGAAGAGAGTTCCTCAAGCTTAGGAGCTCCCCATTATCTACCACTACGATCATCCTACACATAGCTGCTCAGCCCTCCCCTAAAATAGCCGATCTATCTTAATACATTTTGGTATAAATTAGATTTAGAAGAAGCTTTATACAGTGTCTGGGGAGAAGGTCTCCTAGATGTTTGAGGCTAGACTTCCTATAGAGAGGTCGGGCTCTTAAAGTTGCCAGAGGATTGTTAACGTGGGTTGTAGTTAAAGGTTTAAGTGCTTTAGGGTATCCCTTAGAGGTGGTTGAGTGTTTGGTGGTGGGGTTTGGATTACGTGGCTTTTCTATGGAGTTTGCTTGTGCTAGCCTCTCTTGATTCCTTTAATCCCTGTGCTATGTCTATGACTGCTACTATTGCCTTGGCCGCTTCAAGCCTGGGTCTTCATGGTTTCGCTATGTTGAGGTATCCTCTACTCTTTGTGTGTGGAGTTTACATAGGCTACCTCCTCGTTGGCCTGGTTGCATCGTGGGTTTTGGGTTTTAGTAGGGTTCTCCTGGTTTTTGTTGTGTTATTAGCGTTTATCCTTGCTCTCCTGGATTTAAGGGAGGCTTTGTCTGAGAGGTCTGCCGCCTGTAGAGTTGGAGAGTGTGCCCCCCCATGGCTTAAGCTTCTAGATCTACGCACCTCCCCCTTGCTCCTGGTAACCTCTGGTATCGTGGTTTCATGGAGTTTCATGATGTGTAGTGCTGCACCCTACCTCATATTCCTGGGGATTCTAGGCTCCACCGTGGGCTCCCCGGCTCTAAGGCTGGCGCTTATAGCCATCTACTGCCTCATAGTGATAGCCCCCCTAATCCTCATAGCGGTCGCACCGGTAGCTATCTTCGAGAAGGTAACCCTAAGCTATAGGGGTGTGTTGGTTGTAAGAAGCGCTCTCCTCGTACTCGTAGCACTTATAGGTGTATACTACATTTACATGCTATGGTAAGCTCGATGGGGGCGTGGAAGCTGAGGGCTGAGTGGATTCACTCTATTAAAATATTTGCCTAGATTACGTATAACATGGGGTTTGGATGTGGTGGGTAGGAGAGCTCTAATAGCGGTAGTGGTAGCGGTAATCCTAGCACTAGCAACCCTCCCATGGATCTTCATACCCGATGTAAGTGTTAGCTATGAGGGTAGCATTAAGCTAAGCTTCGAGGATCAACGGAGTCTACTGGAGAAGCTTAACGTGAGCGAGAGGGACTCCTTCTACGTTATAGCGTTAACCACATGTCCCTGGTGTGCTCTACAGCTAAAATACTTCTCCAAAGAGTTCCCGGAGGCGTACAACTACTGCTACATAGACTTTAACATGGGGTGCCGCGAGGCCCTAGAAGTTCTTGCGAGGGAGAGCAGAGGGCTTATAGCAGGAGTCCCGACAACACTCGTCATCAAAGACGGTAGGGTAGCAGCAATAGTCGTAGGCTACAGGGACGACAGGAACACCTGGGAGCAGCTAAGACAAATAGAACCCACAGAGCACATACCAGTAAACCCAACAGGTTTAAACCCACAGGTGAAAACCAAGATAGCGCTAACAATCACGGTAATAGCCCTAGGCGCCATAACAACCCTAGCACTACACATGTACAAGAGAGAGCAGAAGCACACAAGCAGGAGGAGATAACTCGGAGAAAGAACTCTCCCTAAATGGTGGGATACCGAATAGGGGAAAGGGCTCCAACCACAGCACTCCAGAGGAGTATACCATAACACTAACAAGGATAAGAGCATCGAATACCACAAACAACCCTGCGAAGAAGGCCGTCTGCCTTCAAGCTTACTAACCCTATCCCTAAGATCGAGAATACCCCTTCCCCGAGATCAATCTAACTCTAATGCCTTTCAGCTTATCTTCTCACACCGTCTCTAGTAGCCATATCCCTCACAATAGCTGTTAGCGTAAGACGTCTAACCCTCCTATCCATAACGATATGCGTTATGTTCAACTAACATGCTCCCAGCCTCCTCACCCACGGATAGCTCTTCAACAAGCTGTCTAGCAATAGGCAAGAGTAACACCTAGCGCTAGAAAGCTCATTGAAGATTTTAAGGCTATGCTCTAAGGAGAGCTTGTAGAATAACAGTTATGAGGGGAGCTCGCTCTCATATTGTTTAGGGGTGGAGGGCCTCAAGGAACCTCTTTACCTACCTGATTGAGAGGGTTGTGAGGGTGTTCTGCAGAGCCGGGTTTCCCCTGAGAATTTTCCCCTGGGGTAGGGTTTCCTATACTTGTTGCTCCTCTCCCCCCATAATACTAAATGTTCTCCCTAGATCTCACAACTACAGCATTATTTTATGTACCATGTTGCTCTCAGGGTTCATCGTGGTTATCTGGGATCGGATGCTATGGAAGAGTGTTTCCTCATGTTCTACGAAGAGAGATTCATTCCTCGGCATATCCTCAGCCTGGTTGTCATCTCTGATCTCGGCATTTACTATACTGACCTCCTCTCTCACTGAAAGCGAGCCCCCTTTAGGCGGTTCACAGGCCTTCCAGTTGTTCGGGGTTACATCTATGAAATTATGGGTTGGGACTTTTAGACTTTTGGCATTAAGCCTATAAGTCCTAGCCAGATTTACTCTTTTAGGAGGTGGGTGATGTGATTAAGGCTAAGATTGATAGTAGGCTTGAGTTGAGATTTAGGGAGCTGGCTATGAGGAGGTTTGGTTATAGTAAGGGGGCTATTAGTAGGGCTGTTGAAGAGGCTATCCTAAGATGGATATCCTTAGCTGAAGAAGGGTTGATATCCTTTGAGGGCGACCCAGTAGAGGTTATTGATGGCATCCTATCTGATATCAATATGGGTTCTGTTGAGCTCCAGCATATGATTAAGGATATATGGGCTTCCACGGTGGTAGAGTAGTGTATTTGATAGACACAAACATATTCCTAGAGGTGATGTTAAGACGTAGTAGGAGCCTTGAATGTAAAGAGTTACTTAAAATGCTTAGAGATGGGAAGGTGAAAGGTGTAGTGACAGATTTTACAGTATACTCAATAATGATACTACTCGCTAAACTCGGGAAGCTCGACGAGCTAAGAAACTTCCTACTAAGCCTCACAGCCTATAAAGGTCTCTACGTATACAATACATCGATTAGTGAAAAGACAAAGGCCATAAACATAGCCAGCGAGAGGGGCTTAGACATAGACGACGCTATACAATACGCAATAGCGTTATCCGTGAATGCCGAAGCCATAATATCCTTTGATAAACACTTTGACAACCTAAAAATCCCTCGAAAAGAGCCGAAAGACATTGTACACTTGAAAATGTAAAATCCCTCTAAGCCTACTACCACTAGAAATCCAACCCACTATGCGGCGGGGAGGAGGTCAGCCGTCAATCTACCCATAGCCTCTTCCAGAGCTTCTCAAGGTATTTCAGGTAGTGTTGATCAGCTTCGCTAAGAAGATCCTCGTATCTTGTCTCAGAGAGCATCATCACACTTCCTCCTAAGCGCCCAAGTGCACTCCCCTAGAACGTTAGCTCTAGGATCCCTGGTAGCACTAGTACATAGAGGTGGTGGTAGGAAGAGAAAATGGATATAGGCTTAGTTTAAGAGATACGATATGGGGATGAGGAGGATTAGCGGTCTCTGACTTATGATGTGGGATCAACCATCCGACTCCACGGGGGGCTGCTGGTAGGCTACTATAAGCTTTATAGGCTTCAAGCCTAGCATGGTACGGGTGGCTGTGATGAACCGTGTTTCAGCCGAGTGGTGAGGAGCAGCGGCTTCTCCGAGCCGGTGTGATGAGTAGGGTAGGTTGCCGAGGTGCGGGGATACTTCCATGGGCTGATCGTGGATGACGTGTATAGTGCAGCTTGTAGGCCCAAGTGGTTCTGGTAAGACAACGGTCATAGTCAGCGTATCTAGGAGGCTTTAAAAACCTGGGGTTCAAGGTGGCTGTTGTTAAGCACACACCACCTGCA
>Ga0080008_126608_pt1 | contig 29456 bp, 31 predicted proteins | sample ConCONMetagenome_FD_69211 | JGI IMG/M metagenome (GOLD analysis project Ga0080008, IMG submission 69211) | Hot spring microbial streamer communities from Conch Spring, Yellowstone National Park, USA - CON_C (SPADES assembly) (version 2) | ecosystem: Environmental > Aquatic > Thermal springs > Hot...
CAGACCGCCCGCAGGAGAGCCGCCCGCCCGCCCGCTCGGATTTTCAACGCTTTTTTGCCCTTCTTTCGCCCAAAAACTTTAATTTGCAAACTTAACTAAAATTGACAAAAAAATAAGATTGTAAGGTTATAATTTTAGAATGTTAGATGTTTATAACTTTAGCACCTTAAAAAACAAAAAAAAGACAAAAAAACAAAAAAATAAAAATATAAGGCACTTAAAAAAACTTTTCTCGTAAAATTTCAAAAAAAACGCCAAAATTTCAAAAATTTCCACGTAAAAATTCCAAAAAAAACGTAAAATTTCCAAAAAAACGCTAAAAATTTCTCGGAATTTCTCGGAATTTTCCCAAAAACCTTAAAAAATGACTTTTTTGTCGGAATATAACTTTTAAAAACTGACTTCAAAATCAAAAAATAACTTTCTCACTTTGCCTAATTCCTTGACACGGAACCGAAATTTCGGCATTATTGAGTGCTTGCTTTGTATGAAAACAACAAAAAAGGAGGTGGAATATGGAGAATAATATGGAGAATATGGAAAATATCCTAAGGCAAAATGGAAACCTCTCTCAAAACAGGGAGGAAAGGATATATAGGGTCAAACTGGAAAATGCTCAAATCGTGGTAATACAACTCGGTGAAGAAATCGTATTACTTCAAAACAGGAAAAACTGGAACGCATATTTCCTAAACGACGACAAACTGGAAGAAATAAACCCTCGCTTGGTCCCATTCTTACTCCGTTTGGTGGAAATCTCCGAGGAACTCAGGGAAATTGAAAAAATGCTTGAGGATGAGGAATAAAAAAGGAGGTGGAATATGGAAAAAATCATAATTTGGCACGAGCGTGGATATGGAAGGCGCCCAAGGATTTCATTTCAAGAATGGAAGCGGAAGGGGGGTGGTAAGCCTGGCGAGAAGTATGTAGTTTTCCGTATCTTCACACCAAAAAAATTTCCTTCATACTCTCTTCGTTGGATTGACCCCGAAATGAACGTGGAGGTAGCCGCAACTATAAAAAAGGATGTCTTCCAAAGAATTCTGGATGATGGTTGGACCCCCAAGAAACTTCTCTACTACGTTGTGATAGACGAAATGACAGATGGTTTCGCAATAGACGACAAGGAAAACAAGGAGAAAACGTATCAAAAGGATGAATACGGATACATCCTCAAATATACTCCCTCCTCATCCGAGACCGAGTGAAGGGGAAATTTAAAAAAATGGGTAGGGTAGGATTTACTCCCCTACCCTACCCATTTTTCAAAAAAGAAAGGTGATATATGAAATGGAACTTGTGGGATTTACTTTTTCGTAGAGGGGAAATAACAAAGGAATTGGAAGAAAAGGAAAAGAAACTCAAAAAACTTGAGGAAGAACTCCAGAAGAAAGAAAGCAAACTCAAAAAACTATTCAAAGAACTCAAGAAAAAAGAAGAGGATTTAAAGAAAAAGGAGAAAGATTTGGAGGAGCGGGAGGAGGATTTGGAGGAGGCGAAAAAGAAACTGGATGAGGAAAAGCAAAACATAGCAAAGGAGAGAGAACAAATTTTTCAGACCCTTCAAGTAGTTCAAAAACAACTGGAGCAAATACAAAGGCAACGTGAGGAAATCCAAAAACAACGTGATGAATGGGAAAAAGAGAAAAAAGAATTCAAGAAAAAGCTAAAGAAAAAATTCTCGGAGAAATGGAAGAAACTAAAAGGTAAATTAGAGAAGCAAATAAGAAAACAAAAGGAAAAATGGCAAAAGAGAATAAAGGACCTACAGGCTAAAATAGAGAAACTCCAAAAGAAAATCATTGAGCTTGAAGCTCAAAAGGAACCTGTTTTCATCCCAACACCGAAAGTTCCTGTGAAGATAGTAATTAATTCCCAAAACCTCGCCAAAGTTCAAATAGAATTTTATGTTCATTCCGATTATGTTGGGCTTATTCGGAATGAAATACAACAAGACCTTTGGGGAACTGAATATATGCCCACCAGCGATGGTTTCGTGTGGAAATTCCGAGTGCGGACAGATGCAATCAAAAAGAAGAAAAAAGTAGAAGGTGAAGAAGGTGAGGAGGTGGATATGAGTGAAGTAAAGGCTTTACTACAAACAGAGCCAGACTACAAATGGTTTCACGTGATTAGATGGCTTGAGGATTACCGAGTTGAAATGACTGAAGAACAATATTCTGTGGTTTCCACTGTATCTGGCGTTGCTGGTTGGAGACTTAGCAAGCTTTTCGGACAAAAATATGAAATAAGGCATATATGCCCTGACGGTCGTTTATCTGGTTTTGCGGAGGTAAGCATATACGTAGGAAATGAAGCAATAGAGGAAAGCGAAAATGAAGAAAAAGAAGGGGAAGGTGAATAGACTATTGCTATACTTTTTACAGGAACACATTCAACTACCAATGCACAAGCGTTGGAAATTAATTAATACCTATATGTCTTTATATAAATTGTCGGGTAGATTGCTAATATATCCATCATCTGTAATTTACGTTCCAAAAAACAGGGAGGAGGAAATGCCCTTGGTTGTTTCGGCATATCCAAAAACAAATATGACGAGCGAAATTGTCAGATATGTTCAGAAGCTAAAAAGGTTTGAGTTCAACAAAATCCCTCAATTTTCTCCTACTTCGTTTCGGTGGGGCATATGGTGGCGAGAAATTCCTGTCGGAAAAAATGAATGGATTGAAGTGGATATAAGACGAGCATATCCAAGAACACTATATTTAGTAGGTGCGATTAATTCTATGGATTGGAAAAGGGCGGTTTTGTCTAAGACAATATCAACTGCAATAAATATATCCTTGGGGGTAGTGCAAGCATACCATCTGGACGCTACTTTTGAAAACGGAGAAATCAAATCTTTTTTTGAGGGGCGGAAAAGTGATGCGTATAATCGTTTAGCTGGGTATTTTCTCTATCTCACAAATCCTGTGAATGTTTTTCCAATAGCCAGATATGTAGATGCTTTCATAGTTCATCGCTCTGTGGTAGGTAAGTTTAGAGAGGAACTCAAAAAGGTAGGTTATACTGCGGTTGAAAAAGGAATTGTTAAGGAGGTGGAAAAAAGTGGGCTCATTGTGAGGTTTTACATTCAGGAATTTGATGGGGAAGAAAAGGTATGGACCTTTGGAAGACAAGCAAAGATAAGCTAAACTACATTAAAATTATTACCTTATGAACGCTAAGTGGTTAAGGGTTTTGATTTTTGTTATTGTTTGGATATTTGGTTTTGTGGTGGGATTTTGGGTAAATAAACGTTTTTCTAAACCCGTGGTGGTATATCAGAAAATCGTGGATACCTTGAAAATATGGGATACCGTATTTGTGTATGCTGGAAATGAGTTCATAGCGAAAAGATGCGAGGAAATTCAGTTAAGAAATCAATTTTGGGGTAGATTTTCAAGTGGTTTGTTATATTCTCAATTCCAATCCCAATCTCAATCTCCTCTCGCTACCCAAACTTTACCTTCTTGGGGGCTAGGTTTGCATATGATGTATGACTTCCAATCTAAACAATTGTCTCCTGTCCTTTCCGCCAGATGGCGAAACTACCTTCTTTGGCTTAAACTTACCAATACTTATGGCGTTGGTTTTGGTATTCAGTTTTGATTTTGAGTTTTAAAGTTTTAACGCTATTTCCTCCGCTAAATCATCTCCTTTGGGGTATATTATAGCTATTTTCTTCATTTCAACAACTTTTCAGCAACCTTCCAATCCATATCAAAAATAATGCTACGAGAAAAATAACGACAAGTATTTTCTCAATCGGAACATCAACGTATATCTCTTCCGCATTCCAAAAAACTACTCCTGCGTCAAGAAGGTCTTCAAATTTGAACCTATTTGAACTTTTTGAACTTTTGGAACTTTTAGCTTGCGGTTCAATAAGTAAAATAAATTCCGTAGGCGAGATTTTCTTTAGGCGTATGCCATTGTAGTCTATTTCTCCAGCGGTAATCCTCATATTTAAAACATCTACATAATCAGACCTTGTCTTAATGATTAAAGGCGGGGCAAAAATCTTTGAAATATCAATTGGCTTTCCCTTTCGCTTTTCACCTCTTTTCCATATTCTTATCCTCATTTTGCACCTCCTTTTTGCCGTTTTTGTTTTTACCGTTTGCTAATTTTAACGCACTAACCACAAATATACCCAATGTGTTTTTCAAAAGTGCTGTGAAGAAATGGATTAAAAGCAAAAGCATTCCCAAGGCAAAAATCGCTCCTGCTGTAAAAGAAAAAATCACTAACACTAACATAAATATGTATAATAAATCCCTCCTTTCTAAAGCCTCCTTTACCGCAACTAAAATTTCCCTTATAATCTCTTTTACAATAGCCATAAATTCGTTATGCAACATATTTTTTTGTCGCCTCCCAAATCCGACTTAAGCTTGATAAGTTCTTAGATAATTCCGTCTCTTTGTCCTCGGGAGACCACCATCTCCAGACGTAAAGTCTTGCGAATTCTTCTCCAGATGATATTTTGTGGAACTCCCTCTGTCTGAGAATTGTCGCTATAGCCAGAATAGCATCTCTCAATGAAGGGAAAGACAAAAACCAAATCCACCCTTTTTTGTCTTCGGCAAGGAATATGCCATTGATGTATTTTCTAATACTTTTCCAGCTATTAGGCCAAGCGTTGAAGCCAAATGGGTTGTTATCAGGGAAGCGAAGAGCACCTCGTATCATCTGTTCCCTAATTGCAATCGCAATAATGGACCTCACCAATGCTTGTTTTTCTTTCGTGTCTGTTCCTATGGTTTGTTTGACTATTTGGGCGAAATTATCAACTTTCATTACGGTCCAAGGAATATCCCCTGGAGATACCCCTCTAAATGGACCGAATTCAGTGGGTGGGTTATCACCTCTCCATCCCCCCCTCCTGTTTGCGGCTATTATTTTATCCTTATGCTTTTCCATTTTCAACCTCCTTTTTAAACTTCGTAAAGAAATAAAAACAAGAAGTAAAACTATTAAAGCGGAAATCTGAATTACATTCATAGGTGTTTTGTAATATCTTCCACATCCTTAAACTTGTTAAGAACGTTTCTCACAATCTCCACTCGGTATTTGTTGGTGTAGGTAGGCGTCAGAAGAAGCATACTTCGGATGATGTCTTTGGAGGAGAAGCCAGACACCTTTTTTAGATACAATGCGGCCAGAATATCACATATGCTTTCATTTTCCTTTTGCGCCACAGGTTGCGAGGATTTCACATTTTGGTTAAGGTATGTTAAATATATGTGTGCCATCTCGTGAAGTATAACGAAAAATCTCTCGGGTCTGTTCTTCAAAGAAGACGAAATGTATATTCTCCTCACGCCGTCAGTATATGCCTTTTCTACTCTTGGAGAATAGATAATTTCTATCGGGATGCTTTGAACAAATTGTGCAAAATTTAAGAGTTTGGATTTGCTTTTCATCTCGCCCTTAACAAACTACCAAGCAAACCTCCTCTCGCTTGTAAGAACATCAGTAAGACTACCAAAATTAAGGCTATGATACTTATAATACCGAGCGTCTTAAGAAAATTGTCAAACGCCTGAGCTATTCCTCCGAGGGGACCCTCATACTTTGGTTTAGGTTGCAACCCCGCTATATCGGATGTTTTACCCTCTTGTATTCTCCTGAAGTCTTCTCTGGACATTTCTCTACCTTCCTTGGTGAAATATGCTGTTGCATCTCTTCTCTCAAGAGATTTCATTCCCAATTTAGAAACTTTCTCATCCGCCCTATACTCAATGAATATATCAGAAGACATATGGTATCCTTTTGACGTATAAATCCCTATAATATCATTTACAGGAATGGCAATGTAGTAAGCATCTGTAGGTCCGTATATAGCCCAATCTACCAGTTTTTTCTTTCTTCGGTCGGCATTAATCCACCAGAACTTTAGGGTATAGAATACCTGCGCTGTTGGTTTTACCCTTGTTCTTAGTCCTATTATAAAGAATTTATAATCCTTAGAGATGTTTTGAAGTTTGTGGATACCTGTTTTTGAGAATTCATTTGGATTTTCCTTCTGTTCTGAAGCCAATTTTTTCAACTTCTGTTCAGCACCAGGAATAAACTTAAGAGCGACTGGAACAACAGTAGTAGCTATGCTTACAACTTTTATAGCTGCTTTAGCACCTTTTGCAACACCACCAACAGCACCGCCGACAGCAACAGCGGGACCAAAGCCATAAGTATTCTTCATTTTTTACCTCCTATTTTTCATTTCTATCCAGAATATCAACGCTCCCACGATACCAAGACCTATGAGTATCCATAGTATAGGCATTCTTCTTGAAGTTGGTTGCACAGGTCGAATGAACACTGGTGTATCTTCCTTGGGTTTGCTTTCTGGTTTTTGTGGTTTGTCGGTTTGCTCTTTTGGTTTTTGCGTTCCAGAAGATGTAGAACCAGAAGATGTAGAAGGTGTAGTAGGTTTCTTTTCTTGTTTTTTCTTGATATCATCGCTTTTATTCTCTTTTTTATCCTCCTTTGTAAATCTTGCCTCTGCGAACCTCCTCTCAAGAACTTTCCGTACTCCCCATCTGAGAACTTCCTCATCCACCCTATACTCAATAAATATATCAGACGACATATGGTATCCTTTCAACGAATAAATCCCTATAATATCATTCACGGGAATGGCGATAAAAGTTGAGTTTGTAGGTCCGTATATAGTCCAATCTACCAGTTTTTTCCTATCTCTCTTTGCATTCACCCACCAAAACCTCACAGTGTAAAACAGTTTGGCATTTGGTTTGACGTCATTCTTTACTTCTATCAATAAGTATTTATAATCCTTGGCGAGGTTCTGAAGTTTATAAACACCCAGCTTTGAAAACTGGGATGGGTTTTCTCTTGGGTCGGGTGCTAATTTGTTCCACAACGTTTTTTTATCCAAACCATACACATACTCTTCATACAATTCCTCATTCCACCCCTCGTGTAAATCCTCCTCATACTCTTCATACAAATCCTCATCGTCATACAAATCCTCATTGTAATAATACATCATTTTTCACCTCCTGTTTCTCATCCAAGACACCAAAAGTATAATAGCGACAAGACCTATTAGACCCATTACAATCCATTGTGTAGGCATCCTATTAACATTGATATTCATTACAACTCCTTGTGTGGATGGTGTGGGTATATTCTGTGAGGTGATTTTTTCAGGTTGTGTGGATTGGATGCTTATATTATCTTGTTCGGGTTTATTTTCTGGTCTGTTAGCTGGTTGATTAATTTGGTTTGCTGGTTGAACTTGGGTTGCGGGTTGAGTAGTTTGAGAAGGTTGCTTTCTTTGTCTTTGTCTCTGCCTCTGTCTCTGCCTCTGCCTCTGTTGTTGCTCTAAATCATACTCTACAATCCCGTATTCATCGTTCCACTCTTCATTATACCAATCATCATACCACTCATCATACCACTCTTCCCTCTCCTCATCCCAATCTATAACTTTTTCAAACTCATCCTCGTGATAATACCTCATTTTTCACCTCCTTTTTTCATCCTAAAAACCAAAAATCCTATAACACCAAGACCGAGACCCGCCATAATCCATTGCGTAGGTATAGGTATCTTTAGCGCGGTTCCTTTTTCGGGTTGCCCTATGTTTTGAGTGCTTGCCGTATTATCTGGTTTGGGTTTATCTGGTTCTGGTTGTTGCGATTGAGTTTGTTTTTCTGGTTGTTTTGTTTGAGGAGATGGCTGTTGTATTTGAGAAGGTGCTTGAGAAGGTACTTCTGGTTGTTTTGTTTGAGGAGGTCTCCTACTCTTTCCTTTGCCTTTTTTCTTGGGTTCCAAGTCAAGAACGTTTTCCACAAGTTGTGCGCACCTAATGTTTCCTACATTCACTATTCTATATGGAGGAAGTAGGATTAACAAGTCATCTAATTGCGGTAATACGTTTTCCGATATGGTGCCAGAAACGTAAGGCATTCTCACATTGTAGCTTGTATTTCTTATATTTACAATCCATTTTGTCTTTCTCAAAACCTGCCTTCTTCTTTCAAGTATCTGTATTTCAGGCTTAAAACTTACGGTGTAGGCAGGTCTTGGTAGCCTCTCGTAAATCAATTTTTCAACTTCCCTTTCGTTTTTGGGTCCTGATATTTCCACAATCTTGTTAAACTCGTGCCTGATAGTATATCGGAACTCTCGGTTGTATCTTGAAAAATCATATACTCTCAACAACACGAGAGAAGGGAAAAATATACCCTCTGGATGTGATACCGAAACGTAATAGAGAAACTGTAGTGGATGAAGGTTAGTGCTTTCATAATGCAGAAATATCACATAGGAAACATTTCCCCAACGTTCCCGAATTTCTCTAAATTCTACTTTGAACCTAACCTGTTGTAAAGTTTGTTGGATTATTGGGTCGTCGCTTTGGTGCATTTTTTCCAGTGCAGTGATGAATTCGTAAAATATTTTCTTTAGTTTTCTCCCTCCAAGGTTGAGTTCGTCGGGCAATTGTTTAACCCTCTCCTTGAATTGCCTTAATGCTTTTAGTATATCTTCAGTTTTCTTTCGTAAATTCAGGTTTGTATGTTTTGCAAGAAAAATTCTGACACCTAACTTTTCCCACTCATTAAAAACAGCTCCAACAAGTGCCACCCTCTTTAACCACTCATTTTCACGAGATAACCTCAAAGGAACTACAATATCATAAACAGAACCAGTTGGTTTAATTTCTATTCTCATTTTTTATTTATTTAATGCGATTAATATTGCCAAAGCAAGCGCTCCAAGTCCTCCGAGTATAATCCAAGAATTTGAAGAAGAAAAAACGTTGGAGGGAGAAACAGAAGATGTGCTTCCAGAAGAAGACGGGCGCCTATCAATCTCTTCCTCCGCCTTCTTTTCTATATTATCCAGTCCAGCCTCTGGATTGTTGGGGTCTAAACTTTCGCTCCCTTCAAACGCGAATCTTTGAAATCTATGTAATGCCTGATTAAACACTTCAAGTATGTTTTTGATATGAACCATTAGTTTCTGTATAAATCTGACTATAGCTCGGATTGCTTGTATTACCATTCTAACAACAGCTTTTATTGCCTTAATAATTGCTTTTATTACGGCTTTGATGGCAGCTTTTATTGCGTGTCCGATAGCTACACCATATCTTTTAGGTGGGTCGTATTCAGCGTAATATTTCAAACCGAAATTTTTGAAATCAGGTTCCATACGAGAATTCCGAACGTTTATACCCCTCCTTCTGAGTTCTTCGTCCATCCGATTTTTCATTTCTCTTGACAGAGACATAAGTCGGTTTCGGTTGAAAAAGAAAAACCTTTCAAGGTCAAACCTGTTTGTTGTTCTGGGAGTAAATGTAATATGAACTTCTCCTCTTTCTCTCATCTCATCCTCCTTTTGATTGTAAGCATAAAAAAGGGGGGGGAATTCCCCCCCTTTTTTATGCTTACTTAGGCCTACCCGAGCTCGTGTCGGGTTTTACAACAGCAGGTCTTACAGCAGCAGGTCTTACAACGCCAGGTCCTACAGGTCCTACGGGTCTTACAGGTGCTACAGGTCTTGTAGGTGTTGAAGGAACATTACCTGTCATCAACCTCCTCCTCAAAAGTGCATCATTTGGTTGTGTCCTTGAAACGAAGACGATAAATGATATGCTTTCGTTTGCCGGTATGGAGAAATCTAATCCAGTTCTTCCATTCAATATAAAGGAGATAGGGAGCTCTATCAAAGAACGGTCAAAGTCTTTTGGCGACCTGTAGGCAGATGCTACAGCTACGTTTGTAAAGGAAGCACCCCAGATTGTCCTTGTGGATATACCAAGGGCGAATTTTTGAAGCGTAGCAGGTTCTCCAGAAATTTGTATCCCAGCAACAAGGACGGGATTAAGCTCAAGCTCCCTCACTATCGCTCCGTGATCATACCTCTCGCCTCCGACATATATATTGACACTGTCTCTATCTACCGAGCCAGCTGTAGAGAAATGGTGGAAATGTGCAGCCAGAAATCCTCTAACTTGAATAGTTGAAGAGGTCGTGTTTTCCAAAGTAAATATCTGGTTTTTGGAAGTCCTTCTGAACCTCGGGTCAGGCGGAAGCGTGATATATGAAGCCATTGAAAGGGCGTCAGGGTCAAATTCAAGCTCGTCAAGGAATTGCTCTATTCCGAAATCCATTCCATAGTCCTCGTATCCATACTCATCCATTCCATACCCTTCCTCATATATCCTGATGTCCGCCATTTTACACCTCCTTCTTTATTCCATACTCCTTACCACCACGAACACCAACCACGCTATAACTCCGACTAACATTGCGGTATCTGGTTTGGCGGCTTTGTGATATACATAATAAGCGACGCCGATAAAGAGTGCGAGTGCGATGAGGGATGATAGAGACAAGGCGCTCCTTTGCAAATTCGCCGCGCTCAACCTTCCAGTATCAAGGGAGTATGTGCTACTCCCTTGATACGTATTCTCATAGCCATATTCCATTATCTCTTGCTCCTTTACCTCCGTCATATTGCACCTCCAGTCGCTATTATACAGCCGTTTAAGCCAAATTGTCAAGTGTCTCGCTTTAGATAAAATAAATCAACTGTATAATTTAAATCTTTTATGTAGCGTTTCAACAGTTTTGTTAATGTAAAAAACAACCGTATAATATTATATTATGGCGGGTTTTGATTATCTTAAGATGTTGAGACCAGACATTATGAGCAAAGGCTTTAAGGTTCTGGAACTTGTGGCAGATTTCTTTTCTACACATCCGCAAGCTCTTTTCCAATTACGGGAATACGCAGAGAAAACCCAAAGAATAGAAGAACTTGAATTATTCCTTGAAGCTATTTTGGAAATTGTGAAAGATCGGAGAAAAAAGGAGGTAGAAAATGGAGGAGAATAAAATTCAAGAAAATTTTCAAGAAGAAAATTTTGAAAACGAGATAGATAACCAAATAGACAATGCGATGGAAAATGAGACGGAAAACATAGTGAAAGATACAAAAGAAGAACAAACATTTGGTGAAACAACCAATACGACCTTAGAAAGCGAAACTGAAGAAATTGATATTGAAACTATCCGAAAGATGCTCGGTGAAGTTAGGAGAATTCCCGAGAGGATAAAAGTAGAAAGAAAATATTACGAGGAGGAGGAAGAAGAGAAAGATAGAGAGGAACAGGAAAGTTTAGATTTTACACTGATTAGTGAGGCTCTCTACAGTGTTTATGCGCAAGGTTTGAAGTGGGCAACGTATTTTATTATTTCAAGAATAGCGCCTGGGCTTGAAACAAGGGTTGTTCGTGAATTACACCTTCCGAAATTCGCACAAAAACAAATAGTTAATGCTCTAAATAGGGTTTTACAAAAACGATTTGCTCAATGGGCCGTTCAACTTTCCGAAGAGGGAGCTTTGGTTGCCTTGCTAATGCTTTATTCCACGACATATATTACACAAGCGGTAATGCTTGCATATCAACTTAAAGCATACCAAAATAATCAAAATAATAACAACATTTCCAATGGTAAAGCTCAAACTCAAAACGAAAATATACCAAACGAAAAACCTAAACGTCGTCGTGGAAGACCTCCAAAAAGACAAAAAACTGAAACCACAACAGAAGATTTACAAGCATAATGAAGAGAAAAAAACAAAGTGATTATAAATTATATAGTGATTATAAATTAATTCTGGTAGTGGGGCAAACTGGAACAGGAAAAACAACTTGGGTTAGGAAACTTCTGGAACACCAACCTTATATTGTGATAGACCCTGTGGGTGCTTGGTCAGATATTCCCGAAGCGGAGACACTTGAGGAGCTGGATAAATGGCAAGGCAAAACGTCAATAAGGATTACTTCCTTAATACACGAAATGGAAGAGGAGGTTGTCAAAACTTTAAGGACTTTTCAAAAAATTAATCTTGTAATAGATGATGCGGACACATTTATTTTCTTACGGCCTCGTGGATACTGGATGGCTTTTTTCTTTGCCTACAGACACTTAAGACAGAACATTTTCATCATTTGTCATTCTTATGGCGATGTTCCCAATTCTGTTAAACGAACCGCAGATTTACACGTGGTTTTCCCTCATATATCACCTGTCTCAATTCCAGGTGGGCAAAAATTCAAACCTCGCATTTATACACGAGACCAAATCTTGGAAATTTTCTGGAAAATAAAAACAAGGGTTTAAAATGGGAAGAAAAAGAAAATACCTTAATTCATTCCCTTATATAGGTGGGAAATTTTATATGTTGGATATTATCCTCAAGCTAATCCCTGAACACGATATATACATTGAACCGTTTGGCGGTTCCGCAAAGGTCCTTTTAAATAAACCACGATCAAAGGTAGAAATCTACAACGATTTAGACAAGCACATTGCGAATTTGTTTTATGTTTGGACTTTCCGTTATGGAGAGTTTGAGAAAAAACTAAAAAGACTTGCTTTTTCTCAAACCCTGTTTTACGAGTTTTACAAAGACATACAAAAACCTGTAAAAAAACTTGGCAACGTAAATGATGCGGTAAAAACATATTACCTACTCCAACTTGCTTTTTCTGGAAATATCAAAACTAAAGGTTTTTATATTTCGTTATTAGGAATAAAGAAAAAAATGGGATCTTTTTTTTCTTCTCTGGAAAGACTTGCTCAAATTCACGAACGCTTAAAGAAAGTAGCAATATTAAACACAGACTTTAGGGAGCTCATAAAAAAGTATGGGGATATGGAAAATGCATTCTTTTATTTAGACCCTCCATATTATGGAATTAGTGGATATTACATAAAATTCACAAAACAAGATCACGAAGACCTTTTAGAGATGGTAAAGAATATGAAAGCAAAATGGCTTTTGTCAAACTATCCCAACAAACTTTATGATGAACATCTTAAAGATTTTTACCGATTGGAAGTTGAAGTAAGCAAACATTCCGCTATTACTGGAAATAATCCTAAACCAAAGGCAATAGAAGTTTTATGGGCAAACTATGATATTGAAACAATGCTAAAAAATTCCCAAAATTAGATTTATCATTTCCTCATTTCACTTCCCTTTTTGCTTTTGCCTTTACTCCTTTTTCTTCTTCGTGCTCTTCTTTTTGGTGCTCTTTTTCCTCGTGCTCTTCTTTGTCGTGCTCTTCTTTGTCGTGCTCTTCTTTGTCGTGCTCTTCTTTGTCGTGCTCTTTTTCTTCGTGGTTCTCTTTTTTGTAGATGTGCTCTTACTCTCTTCACTCTTCTTATCGCTAATAACCAAGTCGCCCTCAAGTTCTAACTCTATTTTCTTTTTCATACCGTGAGAATTATAAAGTCGTTTAATTTGGCTTGCTACTTACTTTTTTTCTTCCTTTGCGTGTTTCAGAATTTCTACAGCATAATCTTAAAACACTACCTAACTCATCAAGTTTTTTGTAAATTTCATACAGTGTCATAATTAGATATTGTAAATCTGACTAATTTATTTTTTTCTTCTTCTCCTACCTTTAGATTTTTTGGTTTTCTTTCTTTTTGTGGTTTTTCTCTTTTGTGGTTCTTCATCAACTAACTTCTCAAGCATATCTTTTGGAAGTTTTACCTGAACTTTACTTTTTACCTTTGCCTCTATGTCTGCGTCCTCCAATTCTTCTATTATATCTTGCTTCTTAATTTCTTCTACTTTCTCTTCCTCTACCTTTTCTTCCTTCTTTTCTTGTTCCTGTTGCTGTTCAGAAATCTTCTCTTCCTTCTTTTTGCGCTTTGGTTTCTCCGTAGTATCTTTCTGTTCCTTTTGTTGCACTTCGGAAATCTCTTCTTTTTTCTTTCTACGCTTCGGTTTTTCGGTAGTCTCCTTTTGTTCTCTATCTATTTTTGCTTCTTGTTTCTCTTCTACTTTCGGTTCTTCTATTTGAAGTTCTGGTGCTTTAAAAATCTTTTCTTCTTTTTGCTCCTGTTTTGGTTCCTCTGCAACGGAACTCAAAACTTCACGTTTGATTTTCTCAGCCATCTTTTGGAAAATGGGCCAAATTACCTTTAACACCATTTCAGGCATCCAAATACAAACTTTCTCTGATGTTCCGCAATACAAGTAAGTATATAGTTTAGTGGGAAGTTTAGTTGTTAAAAAGTAATATTGTCCTTTGTAATAGACAAAATAAATCAATCCATTAACAACATAAGGCATATTTTCTGTGCCATATTTCTTGCCAATTTCCAGTGTATAAAATTTCTCTTTTCCGCTTTCTCTCACTTCTCTTCTCGTAATAAACCCTGCTATATGTCTATGTTCGTGCCAGGGTATTTTCTCATACTTTTTATATATGATTAAATATATGCCTTCGGGAAGTGGCTGGCGTGCAAGTTCTTTATCGTAAGACCAATATTCTTCTATTTTTCTTTTGACTTCGTTGGGAACATTTTTTCGCATAATAAGGCGGGGATAATATTCATCCACAAATTCAACAAATTCTTTGTATTCGGGTTCTTTTAACAGTTTTTGCAAAGTGAATACAAGTTCTTGTTTATAATCTTCGGAATTTAAATATTTTCTGATTTTTTCAATTATTTTTGGCTCTTCTTTATTTTCTGGTTCTACAGTTTGCAATTGCTTTTGTTCCTCTTCCTTGTGAATTTCTACTTCTTGCTTTAATTCTTTAATAAACTTTTGTTCTTTTTCTTCATCCCTCACTTCAACAATTTCTTGTTGCTTTTCAATTATTTTTGGCTCTTCTTTATTTTCTGGTTCTACAGTTTGCAATTGCTTTTGTTCCTCTTCCTTGTGAATTTCTACTTCTTGCTTTAATTCTTTAATAAACTTTTGTTCTTTTTCTTCATCCCTCACTTCAACAATTTCTTGTTGCTTTTCTTTTTGGATTTCGGATTTACTTTCGTAAGTTTTAATTTCTTCTCGTATTATTCTGTCCAAGTATTCTTCTCCAGCACCCAATTCGTTCAATAAATTCTCTAACCACTTGTATAATTCCTCTTTGTCTTTCATTGCTTGTGTTTCTATCCACTTTTGTATTTGGGGTTCAACTTTGAATATTTTATCTATCAAAAGGTCAGATATTTCATCTGGAACATACATAACATTCTTTCCTTTTTTAACATCATTCTGTTTATCATACTCAATACTTGTATGTTTTATGTATGGATTAAACGGCAAAGGAATATAAAGGAATGTTAAAAAATAATCTGCCCCAGAGATTGCTGCATCACTTGACCCAGAAACTGGCCAAACGTATATAAGTCCTATTTTCCACTTTGCCTTATCTTTCCCAAAGAAACGTGCGTATGGTTCTTCATTAATAGCAACACCCCATATCCAATAATCTGGCACATCGTAAATTACAGTTGTGCCTTTCATCGGGTCCTTGAGCACAATAGTATCAATAACATCATTGCCATATGTATCACGTATATATTGTGTAATTAAATAAAGTCCAAAGCGGAAGTTAGCATTACCATCAATAATATCGTGATAACTTATCTGTTGGGCATCTTTAGGCAATATCGGTAGGTATAGATTAGGATTTGTTCGCATTTCATCAAGTAGTGATTTTTGTTTTTCTATTTCCATAAGTAGGCTTTTATTTTCTTCTAAGTCTATACTGTTAAGGATACTGTTAAGGTGTAGAAAATATATTTTTGATTTAAACATTCCATTAGTCCAAAGAGATTTTGTTAAACCTTTTATTGCTCTTAAAATCTTGCCTTTATCATCCTCTTGGTTATTCCACAAAAAATTTATTATCAAATCAAAAAACAATTTGCTTAATTTATAACTCGACCCAAGTGAGCTTATTCCAAAAGGAACACTGTGGTCTAAAAAATCTACGCCAAATTTAACCTTATCATAAAATTTTACCTCCCAATTTTCATTTTTATTATCATTACTCAATGAGAAATCTCTTATTTCCAGTGTCCCATTTTTGACAACTAAAAACAAGATTTTGTCGGCAAAATATAGAGGTGCCTCATACCCAAAAAACTTTTCCCAATTTTTTATAAAACTTTTATCACTCCAATCTTCATAAATCCATACCCTCCGTAATTTTTCAGGTCCCAAAATCACTTCTAAACCCACTGAATGTCTCCAAAGTTTGCTCTTTTCATTACTTCTCATATATTCATACAAGTCCAAGCTTTGGCCAATTCCCACAATTGGATAAATTCCATCTGGAAATATAAATTCCCTCTTCCGAATTTCCTTATAACGTATATAAGATGTCTTCACTTGTCCTTCTTTAAACAATTTATGACCTTTGTATGGTGGATACCAAAAATGATAGTTAAAAGCTTCAGGTGCAAAGATTTTCTTTACTATTTCAGCACAGTATTTTAGGTAATTCGTCAAACTTTTAAATTGCTTTTCAATCCTATCTTCTGACACCATATACGGGTATTATAAACTGGAAAAACTAAACTTTAAATCGTTCATTTATATCTAACCAATCTGGCTTTTCATCCCACCAGAAACTCTCTAAAAACTCTATTACTTCCTTATGCAATTCATATACATATATTCCTTTCAATTTGTATATATTAGCAACCCTGACTTTATCATTAAGAGAAACGCTCTTCATTTCCACATTTCTGCCGCAACTAACAATAAAAAATAAAGTATTTGGTTTTATATCATTTAGTACCGTATCTTTAAGTGAATAAAGCTCTTGCCCAAAAACTAATGCATCTTTTATTATTTTGCCATATATATCAATTCTAAATGCGAATGAGACTAAATAATTATATACTTCGTCTTTCAAAATCCAAATATTAGTGATAAAAAATACTCCAGTCCTCTCAATACCACCCTCTACAAGCTCTCTGATTGTCTTTTCCACGTCGGTGTAGCGTCCGTATTCAACTGGTTCAAAATCTTTATCTAATTTTTCCAGCTTGATGGTTGCATACCGCATTTTCTGAATATAATTCCGAATTTTAGTAATTCTTCTTATATTTTCTTTGGCAAACTCTAACCTTTTTTCACTTTCTTTTCGCCATTGATATTCAGATTTCATAATCAAGAATTATAAACTTGGAAAATTTATTAGGGCGCATCCAGTATCCAACGAGCTATAGTGCCATCTATCCAAATAGTGATAAAAATGGGAAAGGAACTTTCTACTTCTGGTAATTCTAACTCTAAATTAGTCTTCACTTTATATATCCGATCCCCCTCAGGTATATTAATTACAACAAGTTCGTATTCGTGTTTGTAAGGTCCAAAGTAGTGTTTTTTCATATCTTTTACATACCAAGCACCAGCTCTAAGATTTGAAAGATCTATAACCTCTAACTTTTCGTTATCAAACTTGATGTTGTGGTATTTGTCAATAATGTCTTTTACCCACTTCTTCCACCCTTCAGTTTTTTGACTATTAAAAATTAACTCTGCTACGAAAAGTTGTTCAGAAAAAGCTTCTCTGGTTTTAACATTTTCACCTACAAGAAGTAAAAACAAAGGTTCTGGTAGATAATACATATACTCATCCTCATTCTCAATTTTCCAATAGTAAGATGAAAATTTATATTGCTCGGGTAATGATAATGTTTTTCCAAAATCATAATCAAAATCTGTCAAACGGTAGATTGTTAGGGTATCATTCCACACAATAGCTAAATCAAACTCATTAAATAATGGACTGGGTTTATTTTTTGGAATAGGAGCTATTAAAAGTTCTTCTGTTAAGGTGTTAATTTCAAAAACCACCTCCGTATTTGGGGATATCGCAAAAACTATGTTTCTTTTTTTAGGGTAATAGCGAATTATGGGATATACACCCTCTGGAATTCCCATAAGCTGATAACGGTTTTTGATATGTATTCGTTTGGGAAGAAATACAGGTTTAGGGAAAAATTTTGCCCATCCGTCTATTAACCTAAATTTGCCTTTAAAACAAGGTGGGAAAAGATAACCAATAGATTGAGGTAAAATGTAAGGCACTAAATAGGTATTTTGAACGTATTTATTCCATTCGTAAAAAGCAATTGGAAGATATTCTCTTATCCGTTTATTTAATACATTTTTAAGTAGTTTATCTTCTTCAACGAGTTCTTGGGTTTGTAATTGTTTTTGTTCATATTTTTGATAATATTCTATATTATCACGAATTACGCTCTCAATACGGACCAAAACTGGTTCTGGCATCCAACGACAATACTTATCACACTTGGCGTAAATAGGAAACTCTGTATTGGGAAATTTTTCATTGTTATACAAATCCACTACGAAAAATTCTACATTATTGTCAGGATAAACAATTAAGAAAGCCACATCAAATACTGATGGGAATTTAATTGGCAAATTATATTGCAAGTCCTTTATTACAACCGCATACAATTTGTAATCTTTATTTATAGCAATCCAAAGTTCGCCTTCCAAAACTTGCCGACTATGTCCAAAATCATCACGCATCTTACGGAGTTTAAAATTCTCATAAACAACAGGATATGCACCAGGGGGAAGGTATTTCAATACCTCTTTTTTGCCTTTTAGGGTAAGCATAACATTAAGATAATTACTCTTCTTTCTTGTATATTTTTCGGTAATTTCTGAATTGAGAAGGTCCTTAATTATATTAATATATCTGCGATTGTATCTTGATGCATCCTTTAGACTGAGTATAAGGTCTTCTTTAAATTTATCAGACTTTACAATCTCTATAGCAAGCTCGCTATCAAATATTTTTACTTTTTTCACTTTGCCAGCTTCTGATTGAACTTGTTTAAAATCATCGGTTCTTACAACTTGGAAAATCTCTTGTTTTGCTTCTTTTTCGCTTTCATCAAATTCCAAGTTTTCCTCTTTTATTTCTTCAATAGTTTCTTGTTCTACTTCTGAAATTTCTTCAGTTTTCCCTTCTTTTGTTTGTATAACCTCTTCAGTTTGTGCTTGTTCTTGTTCTTCAATCTCCGAGATTTCCCCCGTTTGTAATTGACTAATAATTTGTGCTATCTCTTTTTCTTCTTGTTTTTGTCTTTCTATCCTTTCAGCTTCCTCGCAAATCTCCCATAACTCTTTATCCATAAAACTTTCAAAATCCCACTCCATAGATAAGTATTATACATTTGAAAAATTTTAAATTGACATCAAAACCCACCAACCTATGGTTCCATCAGGCCAAACGGTAATAAATGTTGGCTCCCCAGAATTGGTAATTTGTAAAATTTTCCAGGGAATTTCAACTCTAAATAATTCGCTTGGTTCTCTCATATTCACTATAACCATCGCATTATTTTTATTATCTCCACCTATTTTGCGCTCCCATTTTAAAACAAACCAAGCACCAGGCATTTTATGAAGGTCTGAAAATGTTATAGTTTTTATATTATCATAAATAGGAATATTTTTATATTTTGCAATAATGGGTTCTAACCATTCGGCGTATTCTTTATGTTTGCCAAATTGGATATTGGCAATGATTTCATCTACGAAAGGTTCCTGTTTTGGTTCAATTGTCTTGCCTATTAGACGGTAAAATAGCACTTCAGGAAGGTAAAACATAGTATTATCATTATTAACACCTTCCCAATAAGAAGGTCTGTGATTAGGATTATTCCATAGTGGATTGAGTTTCGCTACATTATATCTTTGTATAAATCCTTCCCATACGGCGATGAGGTCAAGTCCATACATCTCATCTGGCTTTGTAGATACGTTCTTTTGAATTTTGTCAAACTTTTCGCTATAGTGCAATACAACTTCTTCCTCTGTGGATATAGCAAAAACAATTTGCCCTTTTGACAAGAGATAAGGATAATAACGAATTACAGGAAATACACCAAATGATATTACTTTTTGTATATCTTCAGGCTCGTAAATGTGTTTTTGGTTTGGAAGAAATATAGGCTTGGGGAAAATATGAACACGTCCTTTTGCCCAACTGTACTGAAATCCTCCTTTTGCATAAATATGTGGCACTAAATAGACATCTTGGGTGTATTTTGGCCACCAGCAAAGAGTGGTTATCACTCCCTCTATTATACCTTCTTTAAAATATTCTTTTAGTGTTTCCCTTTTCCATTTTTCATCTGTTATTATTCGTGGGTTTCGGTCAATTTTTATAGATACTTTGTCCTGTTTTAGTTTGATAAGCGCTTCATTTTCTTCTTTCTTTAATCTCCATATTTCCAATTTTGAATTCAACCACTTATTGTTTTCTGTCTGTAATTTTTCTGTTTCATATTCTATACTCCTGTCTTTTTCTGCATTATTGGATATTTCTAATAAAAATTCCGATAACTCTTCTGGAATGTATATCACCTTACTCAAAGTTGAAGATATTTCAAGATATGGGTTATATCCTGAAAGGATACCAAAAATAACCATATATCCATTTGGCCAAGGGAATAGGAAGTTTATTCGCCAAAGACGAGCCTCAACACCCAATACATCATTTACTACCCATAAACCATCTCCATAGTTAATCATTGCTATGTTTATAGGCATATTATAAATTACTATTGAATTGTTAAGCACTATACTATTTTCAGGTTTAATTTTGTTATCAGGTGGTTCAATAAACATTTTTCCATAATGATATTGTGTGATAGTATAAACTTTAGGTTGTAATTTATATTTGCCTGAAATAATATCTTCATAATTAACCCAAACGTAGTCTTTGGAAGATGGAAATGGATAATAGTCGGGGTTTTCATTTATATCCTTTGCAATCTCTTTTATACTTTCGGCATTTTCTTCTATTTTACTAATGGTATGATAAAGAATTGTTGTGGCTCTTAATGTTTCATAGGTCCATAGTTTAAGTGCTAACTCCTCTAATATCATTTCTGGTTTTTTATCTTTAGCCCAAAAAAGATTTTTAATGACTTCAAACACTAACTCATTCAAGAAATAATAAATGTGAATTGGATTGTATCCAAAAGGTATAAAGTTGTTTATATTAAGATGTACTCCAAGCGGTACATCAAAAATACGAGTTGGCTTTAAAACTTTTATTTCCCATCTGTTCTCCTTAACAACTAAAAACGGTAAAATATGTGGTGCTCTCAAAACAATATCCATTATACCTTTAATGGGCCAATCTTTAAGTTTTCTATCGGTGTAAAAATTTATTTTTTGTGAAGGGTCCGCAACTACTGTTAAATCCATATTCACTAATATATTATCTCTATTTTTCATATTTTGCAACAAACTTATCTTATGACGAGTTGAAATAATCGGATAAATACCGTCTGGCAATTTAACCCTCTCTTCAGGAACATAAACAAAAGGTACATTATGTGTTTGCGCTCTTTCAAGATTTTTGAACACCACCTCCAAATCTGTTTCTTTTGACTGTTCTTTAACTCTTACGGACATTGGAGGTAAAAATAAATACATATATTCCCCCGCCAAGAAACTTTCCTTTGCAAAAGCTCTGTTTATAATCTCTGCAACATCTTCAAAAAATCTCTCTAAAATCTCTAAAGTATTCATATTAGGTAAATATTATAAAGAGAAAACTTAAGTTTCGTTAGAAAAATTTATTAAGTAGTTGATGTATCTTGGATATGCTTTACTCTCAATTAGATTTTGAATTTCCGTTATATGCTTTCTATAATCCATACTCTTTAATTCTTCACAATCCATCCACCAAATATCTTTCAAAATTAGACCTGTTGGATAAGTTAGCTCATATATCATTAATTGCCCCAACACAACAGTATTGGCAACGCCTACTTCTCTTATTTTTTTGACAACAATCTTTTTTGTTCCATTTTCAATCAGAAGAAACGTTAGAGTGCCCTCGTGTTCAGAAACGCCTTGTTCAATCATATACCTGAGGTCATCATAAACCAAAACTTCTTCAATGGGTGAATATATAAACTTAAAGCTTATAGAAGTGCCATAAAAGTCATTTGCATAACCCCAAATATTGGTGATTAGGTATAATCCATCTTGCATTTCAGAGAATGGTTTAGCTTCAAAGAGCATTGACGTAGTAATTTCGTATTTGTATGGTAGGGAAAGCCGAAAAGATGGCAATCTACTATACTTTTTGGAAATTTCTTCAAGTACTAAATTCAAGTAATTAAACTTGCATTCATACAATTCCATTATGTTTTCCATAGACAAGAATTATAAAATTGAATTATTAATTTCTTAATGTATTAAATCCCACCATCCTATAGTTCCATCAGGCCAAACAGTGATAAACTTTAAATCCCGATGAACAATACGTCTTAAAAATCTCCACGGAATTATAACCTTAAATATTTTATTGGGTTCTATCATATTAACTATAACAATAGCGTCAGTTTCATAATTTCCATCTATGTTGCGTTCCCATTTTAGCACATACCAATTGCCAAACATTCCGTGAAGGTCTAAAAATCCTCCTATAATCTTTAAATCACTGCTAATAGGAATATTTTTATATTTCTCAACAATGGATTTTAACCATTGGTAATATTTTCCTTTCTTAAATTGGATATTAGAAATAATCTCACGTGCAAAAGGTTCTTGTTTGGGTTCAATTTCCTCACCCATTAGATGCCGAAATACCACTTCGGGAAGGTAAAATATAGAAGCTCCACTATAAACACCTTTCCAATAAGTGGGTATATGTTTTTGTTTATCCCATTTTTTATTGAAATTAACTATGTTATATCTTTTTATAAATCCGTTCTGTATGGCGATTAAATCAAGTCCATATATTTTAAGTGGTTCCGCATAAACATCCTCTTTAATCTCTTTGAATGTAGGGCTATCGTGAAATACAACTTCTGTATCTGAAGATATAGCAAAAACTATTTGCATATTTCCATAAGGATGATAACGAATTACGGGATATACACCCTCTGGTATGTTTTTTATGTCTTCAGGCTTGCGAACGTGTATCTTGTTTGGAAGAAGGGTGGGTTTGGGGAAAATATGAACGTGTCCGCTCGTCCAATTATATGAATATTGTTCTGTGTGAATATTAGGTAACAAATAAGCATTTGAAATGTATTTGGGCCACCAGCAAAGGGTGGTTATTACTCCCTTCATTATACTTTCTTCTTCAAATTGGGTTAATTTTTGCGTTTGTGTCTGTATGTTTTCATTCTGATTTGGGATTTCTTCTTTAATATCTATATTTAAAACCTCACGCATAATTTTTCTGATATTTTTACGAACGATTGGCCAGATGGTATTGAAAACAACTGGAGGCATCCAATGGCACTTAATACCACAAAATAGATAGAGATAAAACTGTTTATTAGGTAATTTTGTTATAACGTAAAAAATGTAGTCTTCATACTTTACCAAATAAAACAATTCAAAAAGAACAGTTGGAATAGTCCATACACCTTTATTGTCTTCTATCTTAAAGATGCTCCAATTATTTCCATTATCTTTTACAAAATACGTTCTATAATCATAACCACTCGTTGCTCGTAAATCCCTAAAAACAAGAAGATATATTCCATTTGGAAGTTTCTCTATCGCTTCTTCAATGTCTTTAAATGTTTCTTCAGATTTAAAATACACCCTTGTTTTCTTTCTAACTTCGGTGAGATAGCCACGCTTATTTAAGAGAAGGTAATAATGATAAGATTTAGCCTCTTCGTTAAACAATTTATACTCTTGGTTTTCATTTACTAACTTTTCTAAAGCACTCATAATTTCGTTTATATACTCCTCCGAATTTAAACGTTTTTCAATCTCATCAATTATTTCATCTATTTCATCTCTTGTTGGTTTAGCCTTTACTTTTCGCAATAGTTTTTTATCATTCATAATATCGTCAAAAAGGTCTATAATAATTTTGAGAACTTGTGATGGCATCCAACGACAATTCTCCTCACATCTTGCATAAATAGGAAAATCCCTGTTCTCGGGCTCCACTTCTAAATATTCCACATCATTAGGATGAACAATCAGGAAAGCCAAATTAAACATTGATGGAATTTTTGCATCAATTTTTTTATCCAAATTAGTTATTACAGCTGCAAAAAACTTATTTCCTATATTTATAGCAATCCGAGTTTCATTTTGGTTTTTGTAAATAATTGGATATGCACCAACAGGAAGGTGTTTTAATACCTCTTGTTTGCTACGTAGAATATATCTAACCTCAAGATAGTGATTAATATTTTTTAGGTATTGCCCAGGGACATTGGATGCGAGAATATAGCGATATACTGAAACATATGGGCTTCTGTTATCTACAAAAGCGTTATATCTCAAATAACGTAAGAGAAAATCCCTGAATACATCAGACTTTGCAATCTCTATAGCAAGTTCGCTATCAAAAAATTTTATTTCTTCTAATTGTCTTTTTGCTTTTTCCTTTCTTATTTCTTCCTCTTGCGGTTTTTCTTCTTGCGGTTTTTCTTCTTTAATTTCTTCCTTCTTCTCTTCTCCAACATTTAAAACTTCTTGCATAATTTTTTTGATATGCTTACGGACTACAGGCCAGATAGCATTAAAAACAACTGGAGGCATCCAATTGCAAGGTTTGTCTAAACCGCAAAATAGATAGAGATAAAACTTTCTATTGGGTAGTTTCGTTATAGCAAACAACCTTACGTCTCCCAATTTTATTACATAAGCCAATTCAAAAAGAACAGTTGGAATAATACTACTTTCTGTTATCTCAACCACGCTCCAACCATCTCCCTCATCCTTTACATAATACGTTTTACCATCCTGTATATTTTTAGAGACTAAAAGATATATTCCTTCTGGTAAATCCTTTTCCCTCTTAAATGTTTCTGAAGGTTTGAAATACACTCTTGCTTTATTTTTAGCTTCGGCAAGATAACGGTGCTTATCTTCAAGAATGAAATAATGATAATTTTTAGCCTCCTCATTAAACAATTTATATTCTTGGCTCTCCCTTTCCAACTTTTCCAAAGTGCTCATAATTTCATTTATATACTCCTCCGAGTTTAAACGTTTTTTAATTTCATCCAATTTATCATACGTTGTTGGTCCATAGTTTAATCCCTTTTTTAAATCACCAAGAGCCATTTGCGCAGCTTTTGCAAGTTGTATTTTTCTCAATAGATTTTCATCTTCCATAATTTTAACAAAAAGTTCTTTAATAACTGTTAAAACTCCTAATGGCATCCAGTAGCAATTTTCACCACATCTGAAATAAACGGGAAACTCTCTATTATACAAAGTTTCCACTTCCCAATATTCCACATCGTTAGAATTAACAATTAGAAAAGCCAAATCAAATATTGTTGATGGAAATTTTTTATCAATTTCACCTAAATCTGTTATTACAGCCGAAACATATTTAGTTTCTTCACTTATAGCAATCCAAGTTTCGTTTTGGTTTTTGTAAATAATGGGATATGCGCCAACAGGAAGATTTTTTAACACTTCTTGCTTGCCACGTAAAGTATATTTCACCTCAAGGTATTGCTTTATATTTTTCTCATAATGCCCAGGAATATCAGATATAAGAATACTGCGATATGTTTTAGAATACAAACTATCCGTTTTTATCAAGGCATAAAACCTCAAAAGGTCGTAAGGATAAAGTCTGAAATCGGGAAACTTGACAATATCTATAGCAAGATTGCCAACAAAAAGCTTTCTCTTATTACTCATAGATAGATATTATAAACTTGGCTGATTAAAAAATCCCCCCAGAAGACAGAAGAAAACCTTCTGGGGGGTGCGGGAGGTGGAATATGGAACCCACTCAATAATACCCAAATTTACTCTGTTTGTCAAGTTTTCATATTTTCCCTTCAAAGAAAAGTTTTACCGTAGGAGGCGCCACTTCTTCCAAAGAATGGATTAACTTTTTAATATGAATATAATCTTCGTCTTCTTTAGAGTGAAATTGAAAGTTAAAATTGAAATTTTCAACGGCGTAAAACATATTACTTATTTGCAATCTATTTCCGAAGTTCAAAATTCCGCCTATGAAATACCAAGCCTTACCGTATCTTTCAAGAGAATTGGAAAGATTGAGATATAAATAGTATTTTTTCAACGAATTAACAAAATTTTGATTAAACTTTATCAAAGCATCAACATTTTCTTCTTTAAGACCGTAAGAATTATGTTTATTGGAATTGTTGGAGGCGATAACAATAAAATCTTGTTTGAAACAATCTAACACATTTGGATTAAAGACCGACAACATATGATCTTTTTCGCTTCGCAAAACATCGTATGAAAGATATACAAGGAGCTTGCCATATCTCATTGAAGATGAGGCAACAACTTTTTTGTTCTGAGAACGCAAGATTTCCGAAAATGAAATGGCAAGATTGGAAATAGACTTAATCCAATTTTCCAAAATATCACCTTCCATATATTCCTTATTTTTTTTGTTATCCATTTCTTACCCCCCTTTCTTCATTCACATCCCATATTCCGCAAACTCGGAAGTCTTCCCAACCTTGAAAATCAACCTCATTCTGCAAATGCCAAGTCGGTTTCCATACAGTTATGGCTAAATCCCTCAACTTTATAAAAGTCCTAAAACAAACATAATGCATAACTTCTATTCCCCATTTTTCATTGAACAGTTTTCGGATTTCTTCAGGTTTTTTAGGAACAGAGCAATCGCCAGGTGTGATAATATGTAAGGTAGGATGCCAAATCCTACTTTTTCCTTCTGAAAAATGCCAGCGGTAATAACCTTTCAAAAATCCTTCCTGCTTTAAAGTTTCCACAACTTCATCGGTAAATTTAGTCATCTCTTCTTTGTTTTTCAATTTTTCCCTCAATTCCAATGGGAAGTGGATAGTAATATGCGCTAAGGAACCCAAAATACGCCAAAGAGAATATATGTAATTTAAAGTTTCGGGAAAAGACATTTGGTTCCTAAACTTCATCTCCATTTTCAAATTTTAAAAACAGGTAAAATCACGTCAATTGGCTCCCTATCATCCAATTTCTCTAAAATACTTGAACCCCAGAGAGCGTTGAGATTTCCCTCGGTATCCCAGATGGGAGGAAAAATAGCACGATATTTCTTATGCAACTCAACAGCTATAATCAACCATACAACGGGCGAATTTCCACCATATGTGGATATTAAGTAATTAATCACTTCGTTAGATATTTGTAAAATTGCCATATTTTTTCTAATCCCGTTAATATCCGTTTTATACCAAAGATATGTAAAGGTTTCACCTCCTCTTCCATTTCCTACTACTACTCCTCCGCGCATATCAAGACAAAATTATAAACCTGTTTGTTTTGCTTAAAGCATCACGACAACAATCGCAAATGTTAGAACGTTTTCTTTTACCACAATGAGAAATAACTACAATTTCAGATTTACAACATTTACTACATACCACACCCTTACAAACATCGCAAACTTTACCACAATTTGAACAAATATATACACCACAGCATTGGCAACCCTCAAGCTTAGGGATACAGTCTTCACAAATTATTCCCCAACATTCCGAGCATCGTATGATTTCTATCTCCCCAAATTCATAGCAAGGACTACATATCAAACCTTGACAAACAACACAAATTTGACCCTCACAATTCGGGCAAATGTATCCCTCACAGAACTTACACCGTTTGCACTTTGGGATACAATTTTTACATATGTGTTCCTCACATTCCTCACAATGCTCATAATTTTCCAGTATATCCTCACAATCCCAACAGATAAACACGTTACATACAACACAAGTATCTCCCCTTTTCTTTTCCTTTTCTTGGTTGCAATATACACACTTCATATTACACCTCCTTTTCAATTTCAAAATCGTATGTATCCCAAACCCTTCTCAAGGTTTTTTCAAGCGTATCAACAAGTTTTTTAGCGCTCTCGTAATCTGTAGAATTGGGAGAATTAGCAAACTTTTTAGCTTTTTGGAGTGCCATACTCACCGAAAACCCGCTTTCTATTAAGGCGCTTAGTATTTCGCAAGATGAACCGAATTTTTCAAGTATATATGCGAACTCATCGTTTTGGATTGTATCCCGCATATTGGAAAGGATAGATGAGAATTTATGGAGCATAGAGCTTATAATTTCTACTTCCTTGTTATTCAGCCCCTCGCCAACGTAAGGGGGCATAAAAGCATTATAGAGTTTATCAATTAAACCCAGTTCGCAACCTTTATATAGATGGAAAACCACATTTATATTCCAGAGGAAATCTCCGAAATATTTATTTTCTTTGATGTTTTGACTGATTACACGGAGAAGAAAACCATATCTTTCCAGCACACGAATTGCATCTTCCCTATAGCTTCCTTCTATAGCCTTTTTAAGTGTATTTGTTATCCCCAAGACAACATCCACAAATTCTCCGAGATATTTATACCTATTTTCCATATTATACCTCCTTTTTTAAAAAAACTGGGGGGGGCACCCACCCCAGATATTTAGACTTCCTCCTCACTTTCGGATTGCTCTTCTTCACTCGGAAGGTTTTCTATATTCTCCCATATCTCATTCACCACCTGAACAACAGGGTAAATCATATAAGGTTTAAGAATAAACGCTTGAAACGCCTGCTTGTCAGGGCACACCTCATATACAAAATATATTGCCTCATAAAGATCAATCTTCTCAAACCTCAAGAATGGATACAAGCCAAATTGGGAGAGGGGCAAAGCGAAACTTGATTGTGAGATAGGGAAGACAAAAGCAACATTCACATCATATTTGTTAAAAGCACTTTGAATATTGATTTGGGAAAGCTTGTCTAAAACAATTTCCACTTCATACAAGGCATTCTCGGGGATGGAAATCTTATACTTATCCATAAATTTGGCGTATTTTTGGGGTACCAAGATAGAAACCGTCTGAAAGAAGGGGAGATATGAATATACGGGATATATACCAGGCTCAATATACAGGGGCAACTCGTTAGGGAAAAGTCTAGCAACTCTAACTGGAACAAAGCCGATGGTATAATATGGAATATATGAATTATGCACCCTCGGAATACCCTCGTGTTCGTGGTATATGGGTTTTAGTTTTTCCTTGACATATTTCTCTACCGCACCCTTCCTTTTCAGGAGCAATCTAAACTTCCTGATAACCTCCATATTCCACCTCCTTTTTTGTTGTTTTCATACAAAGCAAGCACTCAATAATGCCGAAATTTCGGTTCCGTGTCAAGGAATTAGGCAAAGTGAGAAAGTTATTTTTTGATTTTGAAGTCAGTTTTTAAAAGTTATATTCCGACAAAAAAGTCATTTTTTAAGGTTTTTGGGAAAATTCCGAGAAATTCCGAGAAATTTTTGGCGTTTTTTTTGGAAATTTTACGTTTTTTTTGGAATTTTTACGTGGAAATTTTTGAAATTTTGGCGTTTTTTTTGAAATTTTACGAGAAAAGTTTTTTTAAGTGCCTTATATTTTTATTTTTTTGTTTTTTTGTCTTTTTTTTGTTTTTTAAGGTGCTAAAGTTATAAACATCTAACATTCTAAAATTATAACCTTACAATCTTATTTTTTTGTCAATTTTAGTTAAGTTTGCAAATTAAAGTTTTTGGGCGAAAGAAGGGCAAAAAAGCGTTGAAAATCCGAGCGGGCGGGCGGGCGGCTCTCCTGCGGGCGGTCTG
>Ga0080008_151527_pt1 | contig 29452 bp, 31 predicted proteins | sample ConCONMetagenome_FD_69211 | JGI IMG/M metagenome (GOLD analysis project Ga0080008, IMG submission 69211) | Hot spring microbial streamer communities from Conch Spring, Yellowstone National Park, USA - CON_C (SPADES assembly) (version 2) | ecosystem: Environmental > Aquatic > Thermal springs > Hot...
ATGGGAATAATTTTATATAAGCGGAGAAGGGCCCTTGTATGGCTAGAGTAGAGTTGAGAAATGTTATTAAGAAGTTTGGTAAAGTCTTAGCAGTTGATCGCGCGAGTCTTGTAGTAGATGATAAGGAGTTCTTCTCTCTACTAGGTCCTTCGGGTTGCGGCAAGACTACTCTTCTCAGAATTATAGCTGGATTAGAATTTCCAGACGAGGGTGACGTTTTAATCGACGATAGAGTAGTAACACGCTTGCCGCCTAAAGACAGAGATGTAGCAATGGTTTTTCAGAACTACGCGCTCTATCCACACATGACAGCATTTGATAACATAGCGTTTCCGCTAGCTGTGAGACGTAGAGAACTTAATTTATCAAAAGATGAGATTAGAAAGAGAGTTGTCGAGGTCGCGAGGCTACTCAACATAGAGGAGTTGCTTAAGAGATATCCTTCGCAATTGAGTGGTGGAGAGCAGCAACGAGTGGCTTTAGCAAGAGCTCTCGTGAGGAGGCCTAAGGTCTGGCTTCTAGATGAGCCCCTCAGTAATCTCGACGCTAAGTTGAGAATAATAATGAGAAGTGAGCTCAAAAAATTGCAGAAAACTCTCGGTATAACCACAATTTATGTTACGCATGATCAAGTGGAGGCTATGAGTATGGCTGACAGGATAGCAGTTATGAATAAAGGCAGGGTTCTACAAGTCGGCACGCCAGATGAGCTATACAACAAGCCAGCAGACACATTTGTAGCTACTTTTATAGGAGCACCCCCAATGAACCTTATTCCCTGCGTACTTGAAGAGAGTCCGCGAGAGTACACATACAAAGTGCCTCCCGAGTACTCTAATAGCATAATTGGTGAGGGAGAAGTATCAACCCGCTATAAACTCCATTGTTCTGGTGTATTTGAAATACCAGTAGCACCTAAATACGCTGATCTACTCGTAAAGAGCGGTAGAGAGTTTCTCATGGGAGTAAGGCCAGAGCACATTGAACTAACTATGACTAAGCCGGAGCTGACAATAGGCACTATAGCATCTAAAGTCGAAGTAGTAGAGCCTCTAGGCTCAGAGGTTATTGTCACCGTATTAGTGGGAGAGAACCCTGTGAGGATCAGAGCTCACCCAGACTTAAAGCTCGCACCCGGCGGGGAGGTCTACTTAAAGTTAGATTTAAGGAAAGCACTCATATTCGACAAGAAAACCGGAAAACTAGTAGTGTAATGAAGTCTGTCTACATCAATTAGCCCTCTATATCTCCAAGAACTCTTAGTCTTTTTAACTCTATTCAAACTTCCTTCAATTGCCCCTCTCCGGTGACTCAACGAGTACTATAAGCCCTCCTTTCTTTTAACTATACCTCTACGAACCAAGTTACGGGGTTTACTGCATGAGCTTAGAACACGCAAATATGAGAGCAGTTAGCTCACGTGGCGCAATTCTCGGTGAAGAAGCTATTGAGAGCATAGTTGATTCTGTAGTACTCTATTTCAAGCTCTACGCTGAAACGTTGGGTAGTGATGCGTATAGGGACTTCATTAAAATATTCAACGCGTATCTCGAGGAAGTCTCGCCTATTAGCTACATACCAGGACTTGCCCGTGAGATTAGTGAAGCTATTAGTATTAGTCTGTGGGACACCAAAATAGACCCTGAGTTTTTAAGAAGACTCCTACTTGACATTTACAGAGTCGTGAAGAGTAGAGAGGGTATTAGTGATCTCAGAAGAGATCTACGCGGGCTCGTCAACGCCATTGAAGGAGAGAGATCTCTACTAGAACTTGTCGAGAAAATAGAGAACCCTGAGCACTTAGCAAGCATAGCTGTTCTGGTACTCATCATTAGTACAAATCCGTAATGCCAGTAATTTAGAGTACAACTCGTAATAGCTAATAGCGCTACTTAATAACATTGCATAGCGGACTCGACTTCGCAGTGCAGATTAAATAGTCTATTACTTTAAGTGTAGAATAGTGCTGGGTAAAGGGGCATTGCATGTCTAGGTGCTTAATAATAGCGAGATTTCAACCGCTTCACTATGGTCACATGCACGTTATTGAGCACTGCTTCTCGCTCTACGACGAGCTCGTCATTGTTATTGGAATGGCTAGTCAAAGCCACACGCCAGAAAACCCGTTCACAACCGGGGAGAGAATTGAAATGATTCGTAGAGCTATTAAGTGGAGAGGACTCGACTTATCGAGAATTATAACAGTCACACTGCCCACATTAGAGGTGAGCAGGTCAGCTGTTCACTATGTAAAGCTCTATAGTCCAGATTTTGATGCTGTTGTCACGCTTAACCCTATTATTCGGAGGCTCTTTCTCGAAGAGGGGTATAGGGTTGTTGAGCCGCCGGCATTTAACCGGGAGCTACTCAGAGGTAGTGTAATAAGGAGGCTAATGGCTAGTGGAAGCAGTGAGTGGAAGAAGTACGTGCCGCCACCAGTCGTCGAGTACATTGAGGAGATAGGTGGTGTTGAGAGAGTAAAAGAGCTGTACCGCGAGAAGATTCCAGGGTATTACGTGACAGTCTAGGTGGAGAGCCTTGCACGAGCTTCCCGTTTTTAAGTGTGATGTGTGTGGAGTGTGCTGTAAACTCTCACCGATATCATTACTACCCCACGAGGAAGTTATATTGAGAGAGCTCGGCAGGGTAATGGGGGTAGATGTAAAAATAACACCTGGATATATGGTTTACGACGCGATTAGTGGTGTTAACATAGCGTTTAGTTTTATACTTCAACTCAATGAGAACTCAGCATGCCCGTTCCTAGTTGGCAATAAATGCTCTATACACTACATCTACAAGCCATATATCTGCAGGTCTTTTCCATACATACCGCGCCGCGTGAAGTACAGTATTGACGATGTAAACAAGTATATTACAGCGACAGCTGATTACGGACTGAGCCTAGCCTGTCATATTATCAGGAGGGATAGGGAGACCTTAGAGAACTACGGTAGATACGGTGTTCTACTACACTATTCAAGAGACGAGTACTTAGCATCTATAGAGGCCGAGAACATAAGGCTACTCTCACTATACTTGCTCTCAGTTCTGTGGAGAGAGGGGTTAGTCGACATAAAGCCCAGTGTACACGGTGCGCGTGCGGAGAACCTCTACGAGTTTCTGAGGAAATATTTTCCGGAACTACCCTCAAGACTAAACATGGATAGAGTCTTGGTTAAGGTGGCAAAGTGGAGCAAAAACTACTAGACTCTAAAACGATTTTCAAACTCAGAACTCTCGAGGAACTCAGTAAGCGCGACAGAGTAGAGCTAAGCGAGCTCGCCGGGGAACTCGGAATCACGCTCACAGACACTATGACCATTATAGACGACTTAAAGAGCAACTATTTAGTAAGAGTAGATGGCTCTACTGTAGTGTGGCTTCCAGGAGATAATCCCTCTAGAATAAAACCGTGGGGCTGGAACTACGTCTATAAGTCTATTGTCGGCTCAACTATGCATGTCGCAAGACAGCTAGAAGAGTGGAGCATTGTTGTCTCTGAATACCAGTTACATAGTTATGGAAGGCACGGTAAGGAGTGGATAAGTGATCTGGGAGGTGTCTGGATTACATTCAAACTCCCACTGGAAGAGCGAGCAGCTCAGTACCTACCAGTAGCCGTGCCAGTTATTTTATGTGAATTTCTAAGAGAGAGGTTTGGAGTTGATGCTAAGATTAAGTGGCCTAATGACGTGGTGTTTAATGGCAGAAAACTTGCAGGTATTGTAATTGAAGGAGAGCACTTCAAAAACAAACTCAACGTTTATATTGGTATAGGCGTGAATGTTAACAATGATCCGAAGGTAGAAAGAGCGACTAGTTTGAAAAATATCACAGGTAAACTGACACCCAGAAATAAAATAATATCGTATTTATCAGGCGTTATGAGCAGAATTCACAAGTACTTAGAAGACCACAGTAAGCTACAAGCCCGCTACTTAGAGCTGCTTGAAACGCTCGGAAGGCGCGTAGCTGTGCTTATACTAGGTAATGGTGTAGTAATAGGCAAAGTAGCTGGTGTCACAGAGACAGGGGATATTGTAGTAGACACGGGCACGGAGAAACTCAGGCTATCAAGCATAGAGGTATACGAGCTAAAATACCTATAAGCTGTGAGTGCTCGAAGAGGCATACCCTCGGGTTCTGTGTTGTTTATCGACGATGTAACTACTCGCATAAACGAGTATCTCACACGTATTTCTGGCAGTTCGGATGTGAGAGTCGTATACGAGAGAATTGAAGAGCACGGAGAACCGGAGCTGGGTCCAGACATACATAGCATTAACTTGCCAAGACCACTCATAAATGTGCTTGAAAGGCGCGGCATTAAAAGACTTTATAAATTCCAATTTGAGGCCTACAAGAAAATTCTCAGCGGCGAGAACGTAGTAATAGCAGCAGGCACGGGAACAGGTAAGACTGAGGCGTTCTTCATACCTCTTGCTAAGAGTATTCTGGAGAGTACTGGGGGGAGTTATCCTCGGGCGATCATTACATATCCGACTAAAGCCTTAGCTAGAGATCAGGTTAAGAGGCTCTCAGAGTACCTCATTTACAGGGCACTTAGTATTGGCATATACGACGGTGACACGCCCCTGCCTCAGCGCAGAAAACTGGCACTCTCAACCCCCTCAATTATTGTGTCAAACCCAGATATGTTGCACGTGGGCTTAGTCTACAGCCCTTACATTAGGAAGTTTATTGAAAACGCGCAGACCCTGGTTTTTGATGAGCTTCATGTATATGATGGTGTTCTCGGAGCTCACCTTCACCACTTAGCTCACAGAATTAAAATGTTCAAGAAGTCAAAACTGCAGTTCGTAGCCTCCTCAGCCACAATTGCTAATCCCAAGGAGTTCGCTGAGTCTATTTTTGAAGAGGACTTCTCGGTCGTGAGAGGGGGTTTAATGAGGAGAGGTACGGCAGTTCACATTCTCGTCTCAGCGGGGCCTCTTAGTAGGTGGACCGTGGTTTCGTACATAGCGTCTTTCTTGACGCAGAACAATTTAAAATTCATTGTGTTCGTAGACAGCCAGCAACTAGCAGAAGTGCTTGCGAGAACTATTGAGAGGAGGTATGGGATCAAAGTAAGTGTGCACAGAGCAGGCCTCTCGCAGGATTTGAGGAAGAGCGTAGAGGAGCAGCTTAGACAGGGACAAATACAGGGAGTAATTTCAACTCCCACGCTGGAGCTGGGAATAGATATAGGCACTATAGACGCGGTTGTAATGGCTTCACCAGCACCCTCCTACGTCAAGTACTTACAGAGAGCTGGTAGAGCCGGGAGGAGAGGTAAAGGATACGTTATCACCGTGCTCGGAGATGACCCAATAGACTCCTACTACGCCAGACGCCCATCAGAATTCTTTAACCAGGGATTAACACCGAGCGTTATAGAGCCCCTAAACGAGGAGGTGTTGAAAACACACTTAGTGGCATTTCTCCTTCAAGTTGGACGTGCACGCATTAGCGAGCTCCCCAGTGAGTGGAGACGCATTATTGACGACCTAGTAGTAGAGCGCTTAATTAGCGTGTACGGCCCCTATATAGTAGTAAACTACCCGAAGGCTAGGAGACACTTCTCGGAGAGATCAAGTATAAGGTCTCAGGGTCCTCAAGTCGAGATAATTAATGAAGAAGAGAGAGTCATAGCGACGCGTGAGCTTCCAGTAGCCGTTCTCGAACTATACCCTGGTGCTATATACTTTTACTCGAAAATACCCTACAAAGTAGTTGATATAGACTTAGAGAAGAGGTTAGCAAGAGTCGAGAAAACTGGTAGCGACAGCGAGCTGTACACAAGACCGTTCTACGCAGTAGATATTGTAGACTACGAAGTTCTAGAGGAGAGGACATCAGAGCTAGGCTTTAAATTAAACTACAGCAAAGTTCTACTAGAACTAGTGGTTGACAAGTATATTGTTAAAGACGTATATAGCGGCGAGACTATTGCCACCATTGAATTGACTAGTCCAGTAACTTACAGATACGTTACGAGAGCAGCGTTAATTAAGCTACCCGAATTCGAGGAGCTCGGCATTTGGGGGTGTGCAGAGGCGTTTCACGCTGTAGAGCACGCGATTATATCTAGTAGCAGGGTCATAGTGGGTGCGGGGTTGACTGATCTCGGCGGTATTAGCTACCCAAGCGGTGACATAGTTATCTACGACGCTGTTATAGGTGGTAGCGGTCTCTCAAAGCTCTTGTATGAGAGGTTAGAAGACGCACTTAGAGTCGCATATGAAATCATTACTAAGTGCAACTGCGAGGATGGGTGTCCACGTTGTATATACAGCCCCTATTGCGGTAACAATAACAGAGTTCTCTCTCGTAAAAAAGCCGCGTATGTGCTTAACAATATATTATCCCGGAGAAAGTTACTCGAAGAACCTCCACTAGCGAGTAGGTACGGAGACCCCATTGTGTAGGAATACGCGATTTAAATACTTAACCGTCCTCACCACTACTTAGTACTCTGCTTTGAACGTGCGAGGTGAGTGGTGGGAACGTGGTTATACTAGTAACTGGTGGTGCTGGTTTTATTGGGAGTCATTTAGTTGACAAGCTAGTAGAACTGGGATCTAGTGTAAGGGTTATTGACAATCTGAGTTCGGGAAGTCTTGATAACATTAGACACCACTTAGAAAAGAAGAGCATCGAGTTCATAAATGCGGACATTAAGAACTACGAGGAGTTGAAGAAGGCTATGAGTGATGTAGTAGCAGTGTTTCACTTCGCGGCTAATCCGGAAGTACGTTTAAGCACTACTCACCCAGAAGTGCACTTTAAAGAAAACATAGTTGCTTCATTCAATGTACTAGAGGCATCTAGGCAAAGAGACGTTAGAGAAGTAATATTCGCGTCTTCTAGCGCGGTCTATGGCGAAGTAAGAGACTTGCCTGTACCCGAAGAGGCGTCACTAAGACCCATATCTGTTTATGGAGCTAGTAAAGCTTCTTGTGAAAATCTACTCCACGCTTACAGCGCACTATATGGTATAAGAGCAGTTATTCTGCGCTATGCTAACATAATTGGTCCCAGACTAAGACACGGAGTCATATATGACTTGCTAGTTAAACTCTCAAAGAACAAGAGCGAGTTAGAAGTCTTAGGTGACGGCGAGCAGGCTAGAAGCTACCTGCACGTTAAAGACGCAGTAGAAGCCACATTAGCGGCGTGGAGGTCAACTAGAGATCGCTATTTAGTCTTAAACGTCAGTAATACAGACTGGATTACAGTTAAAGATGTCGTGGACATCATCCTGGAAGAGACGGGTTTAAGTGGAGTGAGAGTAGTATACAGGCCTATTCTACACGGCGTGGGCTGGCCAGGGGATATTAAAAAGATAGTTTTAGACATCAAGAAGCTCGTGTTGCTTGGCTGGAAGCCAAGCGTGAACTCAAGAGAGGCAGTAGCGAGCACTGTGAGGTGTTTAATTCGCGAGTTAAATCTTAAATTCACATAGCAGTTAGCGACCCTATGCTATAGTAAAATTAAAATACTTCGAGGTAGGTAATACTGAGTGCGGCGAAAGCGGTGTTAACTATTGTGAATTCTATTAACCCAAGCGAAGTTAAAGTCGCTATTCTAGCCGGGGGTGTGGGTTCTCGTTTTCACCCGTATACAGAGTTAATACCAAAGCCAATGATACCACTCGGTAAACTAGAAAAGCCTGTTCTCGAGCTAATACTATCCTGGCTCAGAAGGCAGGGCTTTAAGAACTATGTGTTCCTAATTGGCTACAAGTGGAGGTATGTTTATAACTACTTTAATGACGGCTCTAGATTTAATGTTAAAATAGAGTACTCTCTCGACGAGGAGGAGGGCTACAAGAACACAGGTGGCGCGCTGTTAAAAGCTTATAGGAAGGGGCTACTTCAAGGCACTATAGTGTTCTGGTATGGTGATATACTAGCTACAATAAACGTGAAAGACCTATTAGAGTATCACTTTAAGAACAAGGCAGATACAACGCTCGTATTAGCAGACAAATACGTGGTTCCAGTTGGTGTTGCTAAATTAGATAGCGAGAACAGAATTATCGATTTTGCCGAGAAGCCTCTAATATCACTGTACGTTACAATAGGCGTGGGAGTTCTTAACACAGCTATTTTCGAGGAGAATATTGAGAAAGAGCTAGGTAGAGACTTCGACTTCATGGAAGACTTCATTCCGTGGAGTATTAAGAGAGGCTATCGCGTATACGGCTACTTATATAGTGGTAGGTGGCTTGATGTAGGGAGCCTTGAGAGATATAAAAAAGTGAATATGAGAGATATAGAGGTCTTTGAGGAGTAGTTTTCAATTAGCTAGGAGCCAAAAGCGCGGTCACCAGCATCTCCTAGTCCAGGCACGATGTAGCCTTTACTATTTACTTCTGGGTCTACGGCTACAGTGTACATTTTCAGGTCTATATTCAGCTCTTCGCAGTCACTTTTAAGTCTATTAATAGCTAGTGGCGTCGTTATAATTGACGCTACGTAGTACCTCTTAGCCTTACCCCGCTTAATTAATTCGCGCAGGACACTAGCCAGCGTTGATCCCGTGGCGACCATCACATCACTAATAACGATAATGTTGTCACTAGTTATCCGCGGGGTCTTAATATAGGAGATTTCAACTTCAAACTCCCAATTACGCATACCCTTCTCCTCTACTCTCCTCGCGGCCACAACGCCCTGTTTTGCGAGGTAAAAGATCTTGATGAGTCCCTCTGTGAGCGGCCACGCTGCCCTGAGAACAGTAATAATGATCACGTTTTCTAGATCTCTAATCTTGACACCTCTTGTTCTGACACCTAGAGGTGTTTCTATCTCTATAGGCTCTGTTTCGAAGTCTTCAATTATCTCGAGTCCTATTATCCTCCCGAGTCTTACAAGGCCTTTTCTAAAGTCAATTTGTGAAGTGTTCTTATTTCTCAGCATTGTTAAGATGCTTTGAGAGTACTTTCTATTAACAATCCTCAGCTCGAACAATAGAGCCCCGTGTAGACTATTAATATCTTACACTTTTAACAGCTTGGTCTTCGTGTAGCTAGACTACGCGTTAGAGAGATCTACTCAGCTCAGAGCACGCGAGGCAATCTGCAGGGCGCTCATTGATACTTTAAGTACGAAGAGCAGTTGGTTACTCGAAGTAGGAAGAAATTTGCTCTCCAGAGTAACCCCTAAAGATTTAAAAGCCTATGTAACCGAGATTGACAACCGGGTTAGATGCGGTGAGCGAGCTAGCTAAGGAGGCCACGTATAGATCACGAGGACTCTACAGGCACGCTTGTCCAAATTGTGGTGGAACTATAAGTGACTTTAGATTAATCTTTAAGGCTCCGTGTGAAGAGTGCCTGCCAGATCACTTATTTCGAGATATTGCAGCTAAAGCGTTGAATACTAGTAGAGTTGAGAGATTAAAGCTCTATGCTCAGCACGTAAAGAGGCTTCAGAAGTTAGCTGAGCTTGTGAGAGAAGAGGAGGAGTTAAAGGAGTTTGAAGAGTTCTTTAAGCGTGCAACAGGCTTTTCAATGTGGAGCGCGCAGAAATCGTGGGCGAGGAGGCTACTTAGAGGAGAGTCCTTTAGCATAATTGCCCCGACAGGTATGGGTAAAACAGTGTTTTCACTAGTAGCGGCTCTCTACATGGTGACGCGTAGTAGTGGGAGCACGCGTAGTGAAGAGAAGAGTAGCGGTGTGAAAGTCTGCTTGGCGTTTCCCACAACACCACTACTATTACAGTCGTGGAGAAAACTCGTGGATTTTGCCAAGAATATTGGTCGTGAAGTGTGCAGTGAAGAGAACTGGAATAGTGAACACTGCTTAAAAGTAGCATATATTCACGGAAAGATGAGTAAGAAGACTAAAGAGTTCATGATGAGCAAAATAAGATCCAAAGACTTCGAAGTACTCCTCACTACTAGTGCTTTTATGCACAGACGCCACCAGGACATGCCGAAAGGGGAATTAACGCTAATAATAATGGATGATGTGGACTCAGTTCTCAAGAGTAGCTCAGCGGCTAGAAGACTACTCGAAATTATAGGGCTAAGTGAACAGGATATTGGTCATGGATTAGATTTAATTAAACTCAGAGCTAGAATTGCCTCGCTACCAGCTAGTGAAGTGGAAAAGCTCAAAGCTAAACTTAATGAACTAGAGGAAAAAATCAACAATGCAATAGAAAAAATAAAGACTATTCTAATAGTTAACAGCGCTACGGGCAGGCCTCGTGGAATATACCCTAAGCTCTTTAGAGTCTTCCTAGGCTTCGAGGCGGGCTCTAAGCCAGAAGCTATCAGAAATATTGTTGATACGTACGTAATACCTGAGCCCGGGCGTAGCGTCGAAGACGTCGTCATGGAGCTTGCTTTAAAGCTGAGAGATGGGTTCTTAGTCTTCGTGCCAGTGGATAAGGGAGTTGAATACGCGGAGTATCTAGCTGCGAGGCTGAGAGAGGCCGGGTTGAAGGCTGAGGCTTTTCACGCCAGAAAATCGACCGAGTTAATAGACGCGTTTGCGCGGGGAGAGTGCGACTGCTTAGTTGGAGTCGCGACATACTATGGTACAATGGTTAGAGGTATTGACCTACCCACCCGTGTTAAGTACGTAATATTTGCTGGTGTTCCTCGACACAAATTTAGCTCTAGAATTGAGACTACGTCGCCACTAGACATTCTGAGAATGCTAACTGTTATCCGTGATGTCGTCGAAGAGGCTAAGAGGGAAGAGATAGATCTGCTCATAGGTAGACTCTCTAGGAGATTGAGATTAATGTCTCAAGGAGCACTCATGAAGCTACGAGAAGAGTTCTCCCGAGCTATTTCAACAGGTCAGTACGACGAGGCCAGTGTATTCTTAAGAGACCTTATTAGAGCAGCAGAAATTCTGCGTAAAAAACTAGCCGAGAAGGAGATATGGGATAAATTGAGTAAAATAGGCGAGATATCTATTGTTAAGGAGGGTGAGAGCACATACATACTCATTCCAGACGTGGCGACGTATATACAAGCTAGTGGTAGGTGCTCGCGCCTGTACCCTGGAGGGATTACGAAAGGTCTTTCTACACTAGTTGTAGATGACGTGAGGTTACTACGAGGACTTAGTTCACGTATGAGGTGGATTTTCGAAGACTTTAAAATCTATGAGTTGAGAGAAATAGACCTAGATGGCCTCATCGAAGAGATCTCAAGGGAGAGAGTACGAGTAGCCGAGATATTATCCGGAAAAGTTGCCCCCGAAAAGGGACTAGATCTAGTCAAAACAGTACTCTTTATTGTAGAGTCGCCTAACAAAGCCCGCACAATAGCCAACTTCTTTGGAAAGCCCAGTGTTAGAGTATTTGGTGATATAAAAGCCTATGAAGTAACTGTCGGCAAGTATATAGTTACAATTATTGCAACTGGAGGTCACGTTTATGACTTAATAGTTGATGGGAGACCGGGTGAAGCCGAGAACGTATATCACTTATATGGCGTTGTAAGGAGTCCTGATGGACGCTACATTCCAATATACACTGACATAAAGAAGTGCATCAATGGACACCAGTTTACAGATGAAATTAACGAGTCAGGTGTGTGCCCCAAGTGTGGAGTTAAAGTTGAAATCTCGCGTAAACTAAGAGTTATAGAAGTGTTGCGTAGATTGGTTAGTGAGGCGGATGTAGTACTCATAGGCACGGACCCCGATGCGGAGGGTGAGAAAATTGGTTGGGATATTAGAGTCCTCTTGGAGCCCTACGCCGAGAAGGTATACAGAGTAGAGTTCCACGAGGTTACTAGAAGGGCCATTCTCATCGCTCTCAGTAAGCCAGGCGATTTTGACTTTAGGCGTGTAGAAGCGCAAATTGTTAGGCGCGTAGAAGACAGGTGGCTTGGATTCGCGCTGTCTGAAATAGTGCAGAAACTAGTATGGCCTGCTTACTGTGCTTACTATCTACTGATCCGTGGAAAGAAGAGAATTGAGGAGTGTTGTAGGCCTAATCGCAATCTCAGTGCTGGTAGAGTGCAGACGCCTGTTTTAGGCTTTATTGTAAGTGAGTTTGACAAGAGCAGAGATATCAGTAATTCCAAGTACATAATACGTATTGATCTCGGCAGCGCAGGTGAAATTGAAGACCTCGTTTTAAGCTACGAGGAGGCTAGAGAAGCGGGCATAATTGACGAGACTGGCAAGATAAGACGCGACTTAATAGAGGTCGAGGTCGAAGTCCTGGGCGAGGGTGTGAAGGAAATTCAGCCTCCTCCCCCGTTTACGACAGATGCGCTTTTAGAGGAGGCGTCGCGCAGACTAGGATTTTCGACCAGTAAGACAATGGACTTGGCACAAGACCTCTTCGAATGGGGTTTAATAACGTACCACAGAACAGATAGTACTAGAGTCAGTGAAGTGGGAATCGAGGTAGCTAGGCAGTATCTTGAGTACAAGTACGGCGAAAACTATAAATCGCTCTTTAGACAAAGAACTTGGGGGGCTGGCGGGGCTCACGAGGCTATTAGACCCACGAGGCCTATTGAGCCGGACAGGCTAAGTGAGCTTATAAGAGAAGGCGCCATTATAGTGCCCGGTAGATTAACGAGAGATCACGAAAGGCTCTACGAGTTAATATTTAGGAGATTTATTGCTAGTCAAATGATCCCGGCTAAAGTGCCCGCGCAGAAACTGAGAATTAAAATTAACAACTTCACGCGTGAAGTAGAAATACTCTGTGAGCTCATTGAAAAGGGGTATTTAGAGTACTACATGAACATAGAGCTGAAGAAGAGAATTACAGCTCCCCATGGAGGCAGAGTACTCGGCTATGTTGATATTGACAAGTCGAGGCGCGTGCAGTATCCCCTACCGAGATTTCACGATGTAGTTAGGTGGATGAAGGAATGGGGAATAGGTAGGCCGAGTACTTACGCCAAGATAATCGATACTCTAATAGATAGAAACTACGTAGAGGTAACTGGTAGGAGTCATGCCCTACTCGTGACAGAGAGAGGTAAATTTGCCTATGAGTTCTTAAAGAGAGCTTTCGAAGACAAAGTTAGTGTAAGTGTTACGCGGGGACTTGAAGAGGCTATGAATGATATTGAGGAGGGTAAAGCCGACTACCAGGAGATTCTAAGTAAAATACACAAAGATATAGAGTATATTCAGAGCGAGAAAGTCAGGCAGAATATAATTAACATTATTATTGAAATGCTAAGTGAAAAGTACACTAAGCTATCTAGTAGAAAGCGCGGCTTAGAAATACTAGATCGAGACGAGCTTATTAATAATATTAAGCAGTGCATTATTAGAAATTCAGAGCTGGTTTTCTAGTCTGGAATCTAAAATTTTCTCGCGGGGATGGAGGGGGTAGTGGTGATTGAGGAAAAAGTAGTACCAATAAAGACTCAGAGTCTCGCTGATTTAGTTAGGTTAACGGCCTCTACTATAATGCCAACACACGGAGTTACATACTTGATAAAGTTTAAGTACAAAAATAAAGTAGTACTCGGCTTGTTAGGTGTATTTAGAGACTACTACAAGTACTACGGTATTCCAATATTCTATTATTACTCTTTTGACGAGTCTCAAAATCCGGAAGTGTTGAGTGCTAATTATATTGTTCTATATAGTGGCGAGGAGAGATTTGAGTTTTCAAAACACCCTAAACCGGGAATTGCTATTCCCATTATATCATTAGTAGAGAAACCCGCGTTTATACCAGATGAAATAGAGTAGACAGGTCTACGTGAAAAACTACCTGTTTTTATTGGCTAACGTGGTCTCACAATGATCCTCGTATCTCCGACTTGCCAGTATTCTACTTCTATATTGACAGTGATTTTACCCCTGAGATCCTCATCTAAGAGGTCTTTACTTATCTCAAAGACGTCGAAAGTTTCAATGTCCATTACCTGAAACCTATCGCCTAGATCTGCTATTACCTGGCCCACTCTCTTCTCAATAATAGGCACTTCTACTTGGGTGTCTACTGGCACCACGAGGACTTTCTTTGACTTCGTTAAGAGCCCAACAGCGGTAATATTGGCTTTCGCGCTTCCATGCTTACCAGTCTTAGCCCTAGAGATCTCTACTACTCTACACGGCTCTCCATCAATTATTACGAAGCTACCTACTCTGAGGTTTCCAGCAACTTCGTAAGTCTTACTCAAAGCAGTCACCTTAGTGTTATTTTTGAGAACTGGGGAACTTATATCTATTTTTAGCAGTGAGAGCGAGTTTATGGTCTAATTGAGTTACGAGCTACTCGACTTTAACGACTATGAACTTATTGTAATCTACGAGGACTTTAAAGTACCCTCTCAATTTATTGTTGACCTCCTCGTCTCCTGTGTCTACTAATAAGTGTGGTAGTTCCCTAATTTTACTCTCAGTACTAACTATAATTATGTTGTTTTTATCTACGTGTCTTAGAACTGAGGGGGATATTTGCTGATTTCCCCTGCCGAAAATAAATCCCTGTCTCCCAGTAGGTGACACAATTACCTTCACTCTCTTAAACCTCTCGATCACACCGAGCAGGTCTCTCTCTGAGGCGTCGCGAATCAGTAGCTTTCTATTGAGAATAACATCTACTCCTAGTAGTGTGCAGTTCAAGTCGAGTTTTCTACATACACTCTTAACCGTAGAGCCCGGACCCAAGATGTAGGGGACCTCAGGCTCCATAGTTTCAACTAAGTACTCGGCGATAGCGTCTTTTGAGTACTCATCACTAATACTAGTGTAGAGAGTTTTTGAAGACTGTACTAAGCGCTCGTGTACTGGTGTCACTAGGTAGCAATATATTTTCAACTCTAGTTCATCTCTTCTAAAGGCCTCTTCATCTACGTCTACGACCTCTCTCTCAGTAAACACAACTTCGTTGTTTAAGTAGTGATCTAGTAGTTCCGCAGCCGCGCGTGGATTTATAGTGAAGACAGCACTATACATTTTAACACCACTCGGCACACCTATTACTGGTATTTTTGTACTCACAGCTGTGCAGATGTCTCTGGCAGTTCCATCACCACCCACAAATACTAGTAGGTCTACTTCTTTGGACATTTCACGTGCTATTCTAATTGTGTCTTCCCTAGTAGTCGGCGTAGTGATTTCGCCTATAACTTTGAGTAGCTTATTTGCGTGAATACTGGCTTTAACGTAGTCTTCTCCCATAATACTAGGTGCTGATATAATGTAGAAATCTGGGCTTTTAATACTATTGAGGAACTCCAACGCTCTGAGCGGAGCTACTGGTTTAGCCCCGCGTCTTAAAGCCTCTAAGTAGGCGGCTCCATCTGTCCCTTTAAGTCCTACAGCTCCACCCATACCCGCTATTGGATTTGCTATGAAACCCACGCGCTTAGCGGACATTTGCTGAGGCTACCTAGCCTGTACTAGAGGTCACAGGCTGGATATCTTGATCACACCGCTGGGCTCTACTCTGTAAACTCCCGGCTCGAGATACATTATTTTACCGCGAGGAGTTAAGTACTCTTTTATTGTAATAGATCCTGCTAGCGAGAAGCCCTCGCCCTCATAGGCTATAGTGGCGAAATACTGTTTTCTCTCATCGCTTTCAACATTGCGAGTGTAATGTGTAGTGTAGAGGTGTATTTGACTGTCAACTAGTAGAAGGAGCACTGTGCTCAAAGCACTCCCCTCCACGACGTAGTGTACAGCGTCTTCATAAGCCCTCTTAACACACTCATCTACATTTCCACCAGACTCTACACAGGTGAATACATTGTCCAGCAAGTAGTAGCCGAGTAGCTCGGAGTCTACCCTTATCCACGGATTTACACCGAGTTTTTTAGCCAGCTCCTCTTTATTGGCACCACCATTATGAGCGAACCAGCCCACACACCTCTCGCTGATTCTCATGAAGGGGTGAGTATAATCGAGACCGTAGGGCTCTCCTGGAGATCCTTTTCGCGAGTGTAGTAGAAAGTACAGCGAGTCATACTTGGACGCTTTCTTCACAAGGAGGTCTATTACGCTCTTCGAGTTCTCGTAGAAAATGGGCTCAATAGAGCGGTGAAAAGCGAGCGTGGGCTTCCCCCTAAATAGTCCAAGGGCTGAAAACCCCCAGCCATCATCATGAGCGCTTAACTTGCCACCAGAAATCCTCTCGAGATAAGGGTCACGTCTACTACTCTCTACAAAAGCACCTACAATTTCTTTAATTAAACCCTCATTAGGCTTCAAGCTGGCGAGTGCTAAAAGCCTACACACTTTTAACCCCTTAAAGTAGTAGAACTAGTGGTGGATTATAAGTCTATCGGTGTCGTGATGAGGGATCCGAACACGGAGTGGTGAAGAGGAGAAACGTGCTGAAGATTAATTACTTTACGGGATAAGATTATTGTGTAGGGAAACTCTAGGGGTGTTTTAATTGGTGTATGCTGTTGAAGTGGGAGACTTGAAGTACTACGCTTGTGGTGTTTGCGGGCTATTATATGAATCATTAGACTTGGCACTGAAGTGCGAAGACTTTTGCAAAAACAATCCCGGCAAGTGTAACGTAGAGCTCTCAAAACAGTCTATTGGATATATTGATCTGAGTAGGGAGAACCAGAAAGCTTTTTAAAGTAAACGCGTCTAGAAAATGCACTCGCAGCGTCTTCAAATTGTGTAAAGTAAGCGTTAATATCTATCGAGCTTGTTGAGCGTATTTATAGCCTAGTTCATAGGCCCTAATAGATATCGTAGCGGCTTTTTCAGGCAGGAGCTCTGTAATAGCCCTTTCTACGCTATTAGGGCTTAATAGGCCTGAGATTGCATTAAAGGCGCCTAGAATGATCATGTTTAGTGCTCGAACACTGCCAGCTTGCTCAGCCAACTTCCTCGCCGGGACAATAAAGACGCCTGGCCGTAGAGAGAGTAGCTTGTTCACGAGATCACTAGTTTTCACTGAAGAGTATCTTACGCTCTGAGTATACGATGGCCTGTATTCGTCAGCTACAATTACAATACCACTACTAGCTGTGTAATGTAATCTCCTGAGAGTCTCACTTAACTCTAATCCAAGGAGGTAGTCGGCTCCACCTGGGCCAAATAGGGGGGAGTGGACATCTGTGTTTACTCCTATTCTCACATAGCTCATAACACTACCATAGCGCTGAGACATGCCGAGTGTTTCAGCCGTCTTTACACTATAGCCGACTAGAGTAGATGCCAGTGCTATTACACGTGATAGTGTAACCCCGCCTTGCCCGCCAACAGAGGCTATTAGTATGTTAACCACTCTCTTCACTCGACAACAGCCTCTTCTACTGGCTTAATAGCCTCGTATGGACAGTATCTAGAGCAGAGCCCACACCCATTACAGTCCTCCAATACAATTCTAGCCACACTATCCTCTACCACTATCGCCGGGCATCCAGTTACATTAATACACGCTTTACAACCTTTACACGTGCTGGGATCGACGCGGTATTTACGCGTAGCTCCTCGTTTACGTCTTTCTAAGAGTGCACAGGGATGTTTAGCGATTACAACTTTCACCCCGGGTTTATCGACTAGTTCACTTATAATTGAGATCATTTCATCGAGGTTGTACGGGTCAATAGTTACTACGATATCGGGGTTCACGGCTTTTACAATACTCTCAACACTAACGGGTCTGAGCACTCTCCCACTCTCACTTACACTCCACGCGGGAGTTGACTGATGCCCGGTCATCGCGACGACGTCGTTATCTAGAATCATTATGAGCACGTCTACGTTCTTGTTAACAGCCTCTATTAGTGGCTGTATACCAGCGTGGTGAAATGTCGAGTCACCTATAACGGCGACTACTGGCTTGCCGTAACCGGCTATCTTAGCGCCTATAGCCATTGATATACTCGCACCCATACTGTGCTCAGTCCACAGCATACTCAGAGGCGGATAAACAGCCAGCGCGTAGCAACCAATATCCCCAAACACCGGGATCTCGGAGAGCTTATACCCCTTTTTAGAGATAGCTGTTTTCAATGCCAGAAACGAAAATCTATGAGGACAACCCGGGCATAGTGGAGGAGGTCTTGGAGGTATTTCCCCCAATACCGAGTGTGAGCTCTCAATTACACCGCTCTCTGTGAATGCCTTTTCCTCTATAAGGTTCACTAACGTGCTCTTTACTATGTGTTTATTGAGTTCTCCTTCGAGGGGTATGTGTTCTGTTGATTTACCATATATTCGTGTGTTTAGATTACCCTCGTACAGTGTCATTTTGACGAGTTCCTCAATGTAGGGGTCTAATTCCTCTACGACGAGAACCGCTTTACAATCTGCGAGGTTTTCTAATAGAAACTTCTTGGGAATGGGGTAGAGGAGACCCAGTTTAACTACTCTCGCCTTGTCGAGTAAATCCAGTTCCTCGAGGGCTTCAATTACATATTCGTAAGCAACACCCTCAGTAACTATGCAGAAATCCCCGGTCCCGGTAGAAGTGTTAATTTTGTACTTACTCGCGATTTCTTCAGCTAATTTAAGCCTAGAATTAAGCCACTTGCGTCTCTCGAGATTCCAACTCATACCCGCTCTCACGAATCTAACCTCGTCTTTAACTAGTGTAGGCTTTTGAGCGACCTCTACTCTCTCGCCTAGAACAACGTCTGAAACAGTGTGATTAACTCTAGTAGTTGTTCTCAGAATTACTGGTAGTTCTAATTCTTCGCTAATATCAAAAGCTACTTTAGTGAAATCTTTGGCTTCTTGCGGATTCGAGGGACTGATCATGGGTAACTTGGCGAGTTTAGCATACCAGCGGCTGTCTTGCTCAGTCTGGGTTGTGTGAGGGCCCGGGTCATCGGCTACGAGAACGACTAATCCCCGGTTCACACCACAGTAAGCAGAGGAGAGTAGAGGGTCTGATGCGACGTTTAAGCCGGGGGCTTTCATTGTAGCCATTGCTCGTACGCCGGCTATTGAAGCCCCCAGGGCTATTTCAAAGGCAACTCTCTCGTTGATAGCCCACTCAACATACATGCCGAGCTGTCTACTAATTGACTGAAGAGTCATTATAACCTCGCTTGAAGGAGTACCAGGATACCCCACGACGACTCTCGCGTCGGCTTCTATTAAGCCGCGCGCGATAGCCTCGTTCCCCATTAGTGCTACTCTTGTCCCTGGAGGAGCTAGAATACTATGTGAAACCATATGGTGTTAACCCCACTTCACTCGTACTCTACAGTATTAGTAGCGTACTTAGTGTATTATGTGTGTGCCTAAAGGTGTAAAAAGACTAAAAGTCGAGTTTCCTCTTAAGAGGTTTGCTGTAACTGCTTCTCCTTAGTTTCTGCCTCGAGCTTCTTTAATTCTTCTTCAATTTCTTTTTCGATTTCCTCAATTGGTTTTGGTGGTGGTGTTGTTGCGAGTGTATATCCGATCCAGCCAATGATGCCGCAGACACCTATAACAGCTACTACTAGAGTCAGCTTGACGACCACTTCCCAGTACTGCGTGAGCAGCACTAAATAGCTGTATACAATGATCACAACTATGGACACTACTACTAGTAGTGCTCCTATTAATTGATCTCTACTCAAATAGCTCACCGGCTCATCACACACTTAGTTACTTTAGTTGCAGAATTTAAGTATTTAGACTCAAAAAGCCCGCAATTATAACTAGCCCAGCTCGGCGATTATCTCAGCGTTTATTATTTCAGCTTTACTTCCCGTAGGCTTTACGAGCTGTGTTCCGCAGACTTTACACCTAGCGGGAAATGAAGCCCTATCAAAAACTATGTTCTCAGCACCGCAGTTCTTGCACATAGCCTTCAAAAACCTGCTTTTAGGCATTGGTACTAGTACTTTCTTCTTCTTCATCCCTTAACAACCTCTACTAGTTCTGCTTTCTTCAGCCTAATACTCCCTCTGTGAATAATGTAACTGCACTTTACGCACTTTAATTTCAGTACTACTTTTTTAGTTGTCTTAGCAAATCTCTTCTGCTCAGGCTTTCTCTTAGAGCCATAACCCTTCTTCTTTCTAGCATATCTACGCTCTCCTTCAGCTAGACTCCTCCTTTTACCGTGCTTGTATATAGTCACACTGTGCTCTGTGTGAGTCCTGCACCGTGGACAGTACGTGGTAATCACTTTTGGATACCTAGCCATAGTGCCACCTCTCTGACACCAACAACTACTAAGAGCGCTCAGGCCATTATTACTGTTTATTTCTCAGAGTCTTTAAGTGTTTTAAATATCTCGCTCTCTAGCTTTAAAGTCTAGAGGTCTTGAGCCCCGCTAAGTAGGCTAGTAAATTACTTGTTACGTGTAGAAATACTACTATCATGGCTGTTATGAGCACGTAGATGGGCTTTGAGACAACGTCACTCACACCCAGTAAGTAATAGTATAGCGTCGCGGCGGCGAAGAAGTCTAATTGATCTAGAAGAGGAGCCGGGGCACCTGGGGGAATACCTAGTCTACGTTTAATAAAAGCTCCAAGTATGTCTCCGAGTAGCGCACTGAGACCCGCACCTAAAGCCAACAGTGCCATACTAGGACTTCGCTCAATTACACTAATTACTGAGCCAGCTACGCACGCGCCAACTAATCCCGCGAGAAACCCCTCCCATGTCTTGTTTTTACCTAGTATAGGCTTCTTGTCTATAAATAGGGCATTGTTATCAATGGGCTTATTACCAGATATTAACACAGGCACGGCATTAGCGATCATTGGTGTTAAGTAGTAGCGTACAATCCACTCTAGTAATTCTTCACTCGCACTCACACCACTCTACACCTTGCTCTCTAATTAAGAAGCAAAGGCTTTCAATTTTATGAGGTCTAATAGACTTAAATACTTTAATAGATCTGAGTGAGGACCTCATAATTAAGACTTCTAGAATTAGGTCAAAATAATACTCTAGAATACTTAAACCAGAGGCAACGACATCACCACTCTCCCCCGCCCTCACTTGTGCAGAGGCAAATAGCTTACCGCCTTCTCTCTCAACAACGTCGAGTAGAGCACTTATAATGAGGGTTTGTTTCGCCTGCGTAGACTCTTTTTTCATCTCGACTCTATACGGGGCATTAATGCTATCTACAAAGACGTATTTTGGCTTGATAAAGGGGAGTGTGAGGACTATTTTGAGTAATGTATCTAAGTCGTACGCCTCGGTGAAGAGTGCTTTCTCATATTTATCTAGGTTTCTCGCGACTCTCTCATAGTGAACAGTTTCTTCAGTTGATATGTACACGCAGGAGTTTTCTTTGCAGAGATTACTGGCAATAGTGAGTAGTAGAGTAGTCTTTCCAGCACCTGCAACACCTTGAAGGAGAATACTGCGGGAGTTGTCAATAGCCTCGTCGAGCACGGGGTTACCAGTGTAGGTCTTAGATATAAGCACCACCACGTTATTAATGTTATTTAGCGAGTTTGTTTTATGGTTACACTACAGGGTAGTAAAAGTAGAGGATAGAGAGTAGTGGAGGGATTGCAGAGAAGAGGACTGCTCTTAGCTATTTACGAGCCTACGTGGTTTATTAGAGTAGTTGAGTACTTAAAGAGGCGAGGAGTTAAATTCTACTATTACTACTCGAGCAGAGAAGTTCCACTTGGTAGTGTTGTCTACACCGACTATAGTGTCTTTGTAGAGGAGTTGTCTAGTAGAAGCGACTTGACAGTAGTGTACGATCCCGAGAGAAACTGCAGAGAACTCGAGAGAGCAATACTGCTAACTAGGTTTACAGACTCCTATGATGTAATAATTGTAGGCATAGATCCAGGCCAGGACATAAGCTACGTTATTATTAGTGGAAACGAGCTCCTCCTCTATGGCGAGGGGCAATTAAAAGATCTCGAGAGAGATCTAGATTACATAGTAGAGTGTATTCCACACAAGAGCTTAAAGGTGAAAATAGGTACTGGATTTAACGCAGTGGACACAGCACTGAGTATTAAGAGGAAATACAATGTCCTCGTAGAGTTAATTGACGAGAAAATGTCAACTCCTAGTGTCAGTAGACTTGATGAGGTGAGATTCCTTGAGAAGAGACTAAGCCGGTTAAAGCCGTTTAGGTATAAAGACATTTACGCAGCGTACAAGATAGCTATTAGCGAGGGTGTAGAGGTGCTTTAGACAATGCCACTAATAAGGCTGTCAAGAGGCGAGTTGCTGAGAGTCTACGGACCCATGTCTATAACTGTTAAATCAGGCTGTATTGACATCTACGGTAAGACACTGTGTGATAGTGAAAAAGCAGTTATTCACAAATTCAGAAACTACATTATTGAAGCAATAAGTGATGCGGAGCTAGACGTCGTAATGATTAACGAGTCGCAAATACAGAGCGTGGACGCGAGTGACCCGTACTTGCGAAAACGAGAAATACTAGTAGAGATTTCAAAAGAGAAGTACAACAGAATTATTGTAGTTGGCTGTATAGACTGCGGAAAAACCTCGTTTGTCACAATGCTGTTCAATGCTTTCCTCAAGAGTGGTGGTAAACCGTGTGTAATTGATGGTGATGTTGGGCAAGCCGATATAGGCCCGCCGGGCTTTATTACACTAGGATCTTCTGAAAATACAGTACTGTGGATCTCTGAACTCAAGCCTCTCGCAATGAGGTTTATAGGGGACATTAAGCCGCAGTATCATACTCAGGACATTATAAGTAAAATTAAAGAGTTAACTGAACTCGCCGAGAGACTAGATCTAGGTCCAGTAATAATAGATACTGACGGCTGGGTAAGAGATGAAAGTGGTGTAATTCACAAGTACAATATAGTAAATGAGATCAAGCCGGATGTAGTATTAGTTCTGGGCGACGAGCTCAAAGGAGTTTTCGAGAAGTACAAAAGACTTGGTTTAAGAGTCTACGAAATCAGCGCCCCGGTCTACAGGAAGACTCGGTCTCGCGAAGAGCGCAGACAAATACGCAGTTTAAAGTACCGTGAGTTTCTCGAAAAGGCGCCTCTAGTGAAACTCCCACTAGACAGCACACTTGTAGAGGGGCTTCCACTACTCCAGGGAGTTGAATTAGACCTCTCGGCTGTAGCCAAGTTCGTAGAGGGAAAAATCTTATATGCGTCTCGACTACCGGGTACACTCTACATTTATGGTAGTGTGAAGAACTACAATGCAGACGAGTTGAAGAATCTGGGCTTTGATAGAGTTAAAATATATGTAGAGAACTTCGAGAAAAACCTCTACTGCGCTGTTACAGACAGTAACGGAAATTATTACCCCTGTGTTCTCGTTAAAATAGACTTTGAAAAGAGGGAAATAGTGCTGAAGACTAACTACACGGGGAGTATCAGAGCTGTAAAGCTCTCCAAAATTAAACTTAAAGAGGACTACACAGAGGAGTATGTAGAGGTATGAGTACATGGATCTCCAGGACATCTATAAGATAGCCCAGGTTACGGGTAAGAGTGTTTTGGATGCTAACTTAATTCCTAGAGAGTACGCTGTAACCAGGCTCAGTTATGAGAATAGAAGTAACATAATAGTGTCTAGAGTTGAAGGGCTATTAGAGGATTCAGTAGTGTTCTCGAATTTGATTACATCGCGTAGAGATATACAGCTACTCATTGGAGCGAGCTCGCTTGAAGAAACCTACGTAAAATTACTACGTAGCTCTAATTCACCTCGAGAGCTAGAAGCAGTTAGTTTCAGCGACTACTTCACAGAAGTAGACGTGGATCTAAGGAAACTCCCCTTCTTGAAGTACTATAGAGAAGATGGGGGCCTCTATTTAACTAGTTCAGTTTACATTGCGTGTTATGAGAGTATTTGTAATGCAAGTTTTCACAGAACTATGTACTTGTCGCGGGACAGGGCAGTACTCAGAATTGTGCCTAGACATCTACACTACATCATGACGAAGTACCGTGAACACGGAAAAGACACACCCGTAGCACTTGTACTGGGGTTAAGTCCGCTGCAAGAACTAGCTACGTCTATGAGCCCGCCTCTAGGGGTATTTGAAGTGTCAGTAGGCGCTACACTAACAGGCGATAATAGAGTAGTCAAGACCCCTCACTACGGCATACCCGTTCCAGCGGAGGCAAGTATTGTCATAGAGGGCACGATCTCTAGTAATGCGAGGGCTGTTGAGGGTCCCTTTACAGACATTCTCATGCTAGCTGATCAGGCTAGAGAGCAACCGGTTTTCACGGCGGAGCACGTGTACGTTTCGCGGAGAACTCCTAGAGCCTCACACGCAATAGTGCCGGGTCTCTGGGAGCACCAGTTACTTATGGGTTTCCCCCGCGAGGCGCAGATATACGTAGAAGTCAAGCGTGCAGTTCCTTGCATGAGTAGTGTGAGATTGACGGAGGGGGGCTTCACGTGGCTTCACGCCGTGATAGCTGTTAGCGAGAAGTGCTCATATGCTGACGCTAAATTAGCCGCTATTGTGGCTATGGCTGCGCATCCAAGTGTGAAGCATATTGTAGTTGTGGATGACGACATCGATGTTGATAATCCACTAATGATCGAGTGGGCTATTGCAACGAGGTGCAAGGGCAGCGAGGACATACTCGTAATTCCAAACATTAGAGGTAGTACGCTTGAACCCCGTAGCTTAGATGGTGTAGGAGATAAAGTAGTGGCCATGGCTATTAAGCCTAGGAACGAGCCCGCTACTAGATATAATAGAGTGAGGATCCCCTAGTCATGTACTTGACGCGTGAACAGGAAAAAATGCTACGCGGAGACTATGGGTGGGCTACGGCTAAGGCAATGGAAATCATTGTTAAAGTAGGCGAAGCTCTCGGCGCAGACGAGCTTGTAGAAATAGTTCACGCACACGTATCTGGGATCTCGTACTCTACTATTGGCAAGTACGGACTTGAGTTTATAAGAGATCTAGCTCGCGAGGGAGGCAGAGCCAGAGTGTTTACTACTGTAAACCCAGGGTGTATAGACTACTCAGGGTACTCCAGTATAATTGACAACTCTCTATTCGAGTTTCAGAGGCTAATTGACGAGGCCCTTAGAAAAATGGAATTCAAACCCATGTACACGTGTATACCGTACTTCTACAGGCCGCCAACACCGGGAGAGCACTTAGCCTGGGGCGAGAGCAGCGCTGTTATATTTGCAAATAGTGTTTACGGTGGGTTTACAAATAGAGAGGGTGGTCCAGTAGCGCTGGCAGCGGCTCTTACAGGCTATACTTACAAGGCCGGCTTACACGTAGTAGAAAATCGCGTGGGCGAGGTAGAAGTAAGAGTGTGTGCTTCAACGAGCTCTACACACAGTGGCGCGCTGGGTCTCTGGATTGGCGAGAACATTAAGAGTATTCCGTACGTGCGGGGCCTGAACTACTACTCTCTAGATGACATAAAGAACTTACTGGCTTCAGCAGCGGCTAGTGGTAACCACGCGCTCATTGTAATAGAGGGGGTTACGCCACGTAATACGTTTAAACTAGATCTCGTGGAGAGAGTCGAAGTCGACGCGAAAATGTTAGAGGGGTATATGGGTGGCGAGTGTCACGGTACTAGTATTCTCGGCTACATTGGGTGCCCGCATACAAGTCCTCGCGAACTCCTCTACATTACGCGACTTCTAAAGAAGTACGGGAAGCCGCGAAGAGGTAAACTACTAGTGACTATGCCGGCGGAATTCGCGAGGATCTATAGAGATCTCGTTTTAGAGTTAAAGGCTATGGGTGTTGATATAGCGGCTGGTACGTGTCCAGTCGTCTCGAGATTCCGGGGCGACTTTGACTGCATTATAACTAATAGTGGTAAAGCCCTCTTTTACCTTAAGAGGATTTATAAGACTAACGTTAAACTCGCAGGTGTAGAGGCAATTGTCAGACACCTTGCTGGTGCATAGAGGTAGAGTAAAGCCCGTTATTCCGGGCTCCTGTAACGGAGACGTGGTTCTGGTAGATAGCTATATTAGCTTCTTCGCCGAGGTGAATCCAGACACCGGGTGTTTAGTAGCGCCAAGCGAGCTCTGCTTTCGAGACGCGGTATTAGTGTTTCGTGGTACTAGGGGGAGTACAGTCGCACCCTACATTATTTACGCGCTGAGAAGAAACAATACAGCCCCCCGCTGTATTCTCGTAGCGGAGGTAGAGCCTATGTTAATAGCTGGCTGTGTGCTCGCTGAAATACCCCTCTACGTTGTTGAAGACTACGAGGGGCTTGTCAGTAGTATTCGCCTCGCGAAGAAGAGTGCCTACCTCGAGGTACGTGGACATGATGCCCTACTCTACGAGAGAGTATAGGGGTGTTTTCGTCGTACTAGAAGGCATAGACGGCGCGGGGAAAACAACAATAGCGAAGATGCTTGTTAGAGAGTTAACTGAAATGGGTTTTAAGGCAACATATACTTACGAGCCGACAGATTCAGAAATAGTGAATATTGTTAAGACAAACTTCAACTATCTTAGAGATCCATTTATAGACGCTCTAACATTCGCACTTGACAGGCTTATACACGTTAAGTCCAAGATCCTGCCCGCTCTCGAGGAAGGTCAAATTGTTGTGAGTGACCGCTACTATTATAGCAGCGTAGCTTATCAAGGCGCCATGGGAGCCCCCATTGAATGGGTGCTCGAGGTTAATAAGTGGGCACTGAGACCAGACATCGCGATATACCTCGACGTGGATCCTAAAATAGCTCTTGAAAGGAAGCAGTCAACGTCTTCGAGGTTTTCGGAGTTTGAGAAATTAGAACTAGAGTATAAAGTGAGGGAGATTTACCTTAAACTAGCCTCCATGGGGCTCCTTGTACTTGTAGACGCGTCACGCAGTATTGAGGAAGTATATGATGATGTGAGAAGACACGTGCTTAAAGTAATTAGAGAGAAGAGCACGCTATTTAGCACTCCTAGTAGTTAATTGAGATTTTAGTCTCTGAATGCGCTCTAGCACTTCAAGCCACTTAATATACTCTGTTGGCTCAATATCGGGCGCTTTGAGTAGGTTTTCAAGGGTCTTCAGCGCGTATATTTCTAGTTTCTCTACTACGTGCGCTAAATACGTCTTAGTGTAAATTTCTCTCGCCTCCTCCTCTGTCTTGACTATGTAGACTCTGCCGTGGACTGGGCACACTACTTCGCCTGTTTTAAGCTTGAAGAGAGGTAAGTGACACCCCTCTACTGGACACGTCTCCGCGAGCATTATAGCTCCTGATTTGAGGAGTTCAGCCATTATCTTCGTGGGATCTTTAGTTGTAGACAATTGAATCCCCCTGGAGACCCTACTAACTATGCGAGCTTAGTAAGCGACTCTGGGTGAGAAAACATAATTAAGGCTCTATTATACTTAACTAGGGCTTAGAGTATTAGGTGAGCCAATATGAGCCGCGTCATGGATAACGAGGCTAGAATAAAGAGCGCTATTTACATCTTAATGACAATTATTAACGATACTGCTGTCCCCCGAAACATTAGGAGAGCGGCTATGGAGGCCCTAAATCACCTGAGAGACACTAAATACACACCTGGTGTTAGAGCGGCCAATGCTATAGGCGCGTTAGAGCAAGTGAGCCAGGATCCTAATATGTCTCTGAGCGCTCGTACTAAGATATGGCAAGCCATATCAATACTCGAGGCCGTTAAAGACTAATCTTAGTGTAGTGGGCTTTAAGCTGAGAGCCTTTTGTCTTTACATAGGTGGGTACTTTATTGATGCTTGAAACGAGCACTATTAAAGACAATAAAGCTAATGTCCGCGTGAGAGGCATTTACGCCACGGCGCTATCAAAAATACTACTAGAGAGTGGTTTTAAAATCGTGGATGCCAGCGAAAAGATCATAGAGAGGTTCTCGCTAGAATTTGAGGCAGAACCAGCTGATGTGACTATTAAATGTGGAGACTCAGAAGACGAGATCTTAGTTATAGGGTCTCCTCGAGAAGCCCTGCAGATATTTGATATTCTAGTTACTACGCTTAAACACGTCTACGTATTAAAGTCGAGCGTTGAACTCTATGCTGTCTATAAAGGAGTAGTTGTGGAGAGAACAGGTGATTACTGCGTAATTGATCTCGGCGGCATTAGAGGCGAGTTAATGCCGTGCAGAGAAGAGCCTGGGGCAAGCGTTATTGTGGGTGTAAAGAGAGCTCCGCTGAGACCCGGTGAAAAGGCTGTATTAACTAAGAACTTCATGGTGCGAGGTAGACTCCTAGCACTAGTACACGGTGATCCTAGGATAACTTTCTCGGAGCACATTAGAGATAGCAGAGTTAAAGCTAGACTATCTACACTAGCACTCTCAAAGCTCATAGGTAGCGGTTTAGGCGTTCACTTCAGGAGTAGCTCTAAGTACGCAGATGACAGCTCTATTATTCGTGAAATTGATGCGTTACTAGATGAGTATAGAAAGCTAGTAGAGCGAGCGAAGAGTGAGAGCGCTCCTGTTAAGCTAAGAGACGGCGAGTTTATAGGATTAATGGGCGTTACCAGCCCAGCTAAAAATAGGCTTGACGAAATTAGGTCAACTGTTACTACGACTATTAAAATGCATCACTCGCTCAAATCCTCGGGTTTAAGCGACTTAGTCGACTTAGTGGAGAGTATTGTAGCTAGTGATGAGTGCAAGCACGAAGCCTCAACTAGACTACTAGACTACATAGGTAGTAAGCTCAGAGAAAAACACACAGTTGAGTTAGTCCACATTAAACCTACTGGCGAGAGGATATCTCTAGGTGAAGGCGAGGTTTTGAATGTGACTACTAGTAGTGAGTTCCTAGAGCTCCTAGTCAAGAGGACTATTAAGTCCAGCGGTTTGTATGATGGACTGGGCGCTGAAAAGAAACCGGGCGATGTCGACTACGCTGTCATTAGGAGTGAACAGCCTATAGTGGTGCACAACTACTACAGAGGTGAGGAGTGGTTAGGTAGTTACGTGAACATTAATACTCCACCCGAAGTTACTCCAGGCCTAGTTAAGTATCACGACTTACTAGTCGACGTGGTGGTTTTGCCTAGCGGGGAAGTAAAAGTAGTTGATGAAGAAGAATTAGATAAAGCGCGTGAGGCTAATATAATAACAGAGGATCTCTATAAATACGCTAAGAGTGCACTTAAATGGGTACTTGAGAACTACAAAGAGTACATTTATAATCCCGGTAGTAAAGAAATAAAAATTTAAAATCGGAGTGTGCGGGGGTGCCCGAGCCTGGTCAAAGGGGTCGGGCTTAGGACCCGATGGCGTAGGCCTGCGTGGGTTCAAATCCCACCCCCCGCACTTTAACTCCAATTAGCTCCTTACTACTACTAGCAGCCCTAATCCTGGTTTAAGCATGTGTAATAATGTTCTTAGTGGTCGCTTTGCGGAAATAGAAGTAATGCCCTGCACTTTCTCTTATACAGCGAACTCGGCTAGGTTTTTAACACGACTTTTCCTCTTATGGGAATGAACTCGCCGCAGCGCTTGCATTTGTATCTGCCATTCGATCGATCCAGGTATACACCTAATACTCTGTGCCTACTTCTATGTATAAGTAGTTTGCCGCACTTAGGACATCTCGTCGACTCGAGTTCAGAGTTCCACACGTTACCTACGTAGACGTACTTTAACCC
>Ga0080008_161161_pt1 | contig 29373 bp, 31 predicted proteins | sample ConCONMetagenome_FD_69211 | JGI IMG/M metagenome (GOLD analysis project Ga0080008, IMG submission 69211) | Hot spring microbial streamer communities from Conch Spring, Yellowstone National Park, USA - CON_C (SPADES assembly) (version 2) | ecosystem: Environmental > Aquatic > Thermal springs > Hot...
TGGCTCGAGAGCGTCGAGCACTGCCTTGATCTCAGCGAGATCAGTCTGTATCGTAGCAACGCCATCGCGGATTTCAGTGATAATCGCAATTCTCGAGCTCTCAATGAGGTCTCTAAGAGTGTCTACTCTAGCTTTAATCTCGCCAACATTTGTACTAATAGTGGCGATGTCGCCTTTTATCTCAATTAACGTAGCGTTAATCGCGTCTAATTTAGCGCGGATTTCGACACGGAGATTGCCGATATTGAGTTGAATTACTGCTACGCCATCACGAATCTCTTCAATAATGGCCTCTCTCGATAAGTTAATGAGCCGCTCGAGGAAGTCTACTTTTACTCTAATATAGCCAACATTTGTACTAATAGTGGCGATGTCGCCTTTTATCTCAATTAACGTAGCGTTGATTCCTTCTAGTAGTTCTAGTAGTGTTGCCAGGTCTGTTTTAATTTCGCGTAGCTCGCTGAGAATTGTGACTGTGTTGTTATCGATTCTAATTAAAATCTCTTCTCTACTACTATTTATAAGCAGTACTAGTACTTCTTTCAACTCATCTATTTTTCCAGCTATAATATCACCCTCCTCGGTAACAGTGAAGTGTGCATAGGCTACTACCGTATCTGTAAGGACGTATACTACTCCACTCTCTACTGCTGTTTTATATACTGCTATGACGTGTAGTCCTGGTCTAAATCCACCACCTACTAGTTGTATTCTGAAAGTACCGTTCTCGTCACTTTTAACTAGCGCTAGGAACTGGTTGTCTAGAGTTACCCAGTACAGTGTTGTAGCTTCAAAACCAGTGCCCGTTATATTAATGAAGCCGTCATAACTACTCGGAATAACACTCGGCTCTACTACAAGTCTCGGCAATACAGTAAATGTCGTGTTCACGAGGTAGTCGTAGATTTCTACGCTTATGTACTCTCCGGTGGTCTCATCCCTTACTAGTACAGTGTAGTTGCCGCCTGGAATTGTGGGGATAACTATATCACAGCTCCAAGTAGCCGCTGTAATAGTGCAGTTGCCTATATCGTAGTATACATGTAAGTGTATATCTCTCGCGAAGACTATTGTCACTGTGCGGTCAATGTACTCGTCGAAGTTATAGCCGTACACAGTAACAGTGTCTCCTACGTAGCCGCGAGACGGCACTACTTCTATCATTGGAATAATCAAAACAACATCTACGGTGAAGTTATACTCAACCTCGCCGGTGTTAAGTACTCTAAACACGTAAACACCTGGCGTTACATCTGCAGGTATCTCGATGTCTACTTCCGCGCCTCCAGTCTCATTTAGCAGCTGAGTGACTAAGAGTGTCTCATTTAAGTATACGCTAATAGTGCCGCTTGAAGTAAACCAGTTTACTTCTACAGTATAATTCCTTCCTATTATAAGCCTAACCACGTCTCTATAGTCTTCTCCGTGGTAGTATAAATTACGCTGAACTCCAGGACCACTTAAATAGACCTCTCTAGCTGGAACAGTGTAGTTGAAAGAGGCTACTACTGCTTCTTCACCGTCTACTCTAATTACATTTATGTACACTGTGTAGTTAGTAGGCCCTGTAAGTGTTCTGCGGAGGCCGAGATCGTGTATTGTAATTGTCTCAGTAAAGCCACTGTAAACCCAGGTTGTCCCGTAATCTGTGTGTACCTCGTGTACTTCTATAGTAGCTAGTCTCAAGTCTTTGACCTCTCCGTTCACTACTTGAGTAATATTATACTGCATACCCTCAACTGTGTAAACACAACTAATAGTTACAGGTGTAGAGGGTGCTAGAGTAGCACCGCTATCTTCGGCTGAACATATTTCCGTGTCGTAGAATACTATTTTGTTCTCTGATACGAGTATGTGTTCTGGAGCTATTTCCGTCCCGTTAGTTGGGTTTACATCTGTTAACTTAATCCAGTACTCTACACCACCCATAACAAATACTGGTAGTGTACCATTAATCCAGCCCCTACCAACTGTAAATCTATATGTCCTGACCTCCCGCCTGAACGGCTCAGGGAGCTCGTCTGGCGTGAAAGTGTAGTGTATTACTTCACTCCCCATTACCTCTCCTACGTTAAACGGCCCCACGTAGTACGCGTCATACGGATCAATAGCTGTACCATTAGTATTCGAGAGCCAGAGCCATATACCCTCGTAATACCCAGTAAACCCAGCAATTATTTGTATACTCACATTCTCGCCGGGTCTTACACGTATTACATCGGCGTATGTGCCGTTGTAGTAGTATATTCTCATTGTGGGGGGGAGTGGCGGCGCTATTACTGCCTCTACTTCTACTAGTGGTAGTATTGATACTAGTAGACTTACAACTACTAGTTCTAGTAGTACTACTGAGCTGAGTACTCTACTCACTCTTAGCTCACCTCACCGTGACTAGTAAATTAAAAGGAGAGTTTATTTAAATTTCCCATGTATACACGTATGTTAATTAGCTTTATGAACATGTATACTTTAAGTGCGCTCGGGTGAGTATAGTCAAGGAGTTCAGGGTTAGGGGAGGAGAAAGATAGTTAAAAATAAGTTGAAAAGAATTAGGAGCAGAGCTGGCTTACGGTACTAGTAGTGTTGTATAGACCTGCGTGATGTACCACTCGAAGTACACGTTTCTTACTCCCGCGTCTAGCCAGCCTACTGTTGTTACTGGTGTTGCCGTGACTAGTCCTAGTACTACTGTGTAGAGTCCTCTCGGGGCTGTTGGCGGCGCTCTCAGTACTAGTACTGCTCTGAACTCGTTGAGAGACACTCTCTTACTCACTACGTGCCAAGTAAAGCCTTGTTGTGCGAGATCTACGTAGTAGGACTCTCCAGGTCTAGTGGTAACTACTGCTTCATCCCCGATAAACACGTCTACTGGTAGTAGTCTAGCGTCAGGGGACCTCACTACTAGTGTTAGTACGTAGCTTCTCGTCGCGGAGCTGTATCGCGCGTGCACTCTAGTAGAGACTGGTGTGATTTCTACTGTAAACGGCTCTTCAAAGTCTACTCCACTAAACTGAATATTCCTCACGACAACTCTGTAGACTCCGCGGTGTAGTACTGGTGCTAGTACTAGCGACTCTCCGGGGCCAACACTGTCCCAGAACCTTCTGGGGTTGTAGCCGGCAGATCTTGTTGGGTCTAGTGAGAGCTCGGCTGCTAGTTGCACGCTATTAACCGGAAACTCGTAGACTATCCCAGTCTCGCTATCAACCATGTAGTAGACGTAAGGCCCGTACACGTGCACATCTAGATTACTAGCGTAGTTCGGATTCCCGGTGACGGGCCACGTGACTCTCACGCCAATAGCACTAACATGCCTCAGAGCCGGCGACACTACTACTTTAAATACGCGCCAGTCACCAGACTCGTATCTCCACGTGTAGTCGAAGGCTCCTCTCAAGTAGGTATTTCTCCTAGCTGTGACCTCCGCAGTGGGCTTAACGCTGTAAGTTGTCTCTCTAGTAATCTCGAGCGGCACGAAGAACGATACTGGAATGAGCATTTTGACGCCTCTAGTTAACTCCTCTACTACTACGTAGCCGCTGTAGAATCCAGGTGTTCTAGGCGCTCTGATAATTGCGCTCACAGCTCTACTACCAGTGAGTACACGTAGAGTTGAAACGCCTACCCTCACATCACTCCAGGGTCTTAACACGTAGCCTGAAACTCTCGCTTTAACTGGCAGTAACCCCATGTATGTTGCGCCGCTAACACCTATTCTCAGTACTAAGTACCTCGGCAGGCCTCTGGGATCTGCGCGGCCGTATTTCACTGCTAATTCTTCGATTTCTCTTATTTGACCCTCGAGGTCGCCTATTTGTATTCTCAGAGCGTTGGCTCCGCGTATGTCATACATTATTCTCGCAGTTTCAAGCCACGAGAATACGCCATCTGCTCCCACGTCGATCCAGTAGGCGAAATCAGCTATACTAATCGGTATAGTATTCCTGAATCCACCAGTTCTACCACCAGTTTCAAAGTACTGGAACGGGTACACCAGCTCTATTTCAAAGTAACTGTATTTCTTCAACGCGTTTAAGTCTAGTACTAAGTGACCGAGTACTGTGCTGTCTGCTATATTGAGTAGTAGTGTGTCGCCCCTACAAGACACTATTACAGCCGGGTCGATTACTCTCTCAACGATATCACAGAGATTTACTGTCTCGACGCGCTCTAGTCTAGCAGTGTATAGTCTATAGTTACCTGAGCCCTCTACGACTAATTGCCTAGTAGCTACTCTTCCAGCTCTTACTAGTGGAATGTAGATTTTAGGCTCAAACCACGTGCCTAGTAGAGTCTCACCATACATTACTGAGGTGTACGTGTAACCGAGCTCTGAGAGAATATCGCTTAGTATACTCGTAGAGTAGACTCTCGGGTAGTTCTCCTCGAGTACAGCTCTAATAGCTCTATAAGCATTAACAAACCCCGCTCCCTGTGAGAGCTCGTCGTAGCCCATGTCTACACCAGTGTTCATCAGTATTGTCTTGAGTAGGTACGAGGGCATTCTAGAGCCGTATTTCGACCTGTACGCCGAGACTACTAAAGCCCCCACACCGGCAGCCATTGGAGTAGCCTGGCTCGTACCGCTAAATAGCGCGTTTATTAGGCTTCCTCTCAGCGTATACCGCCCTAGAGCTTCCCACGTCCTGCCAACTGCCCACGCGAAGGAGCCAATGGCCACTACATCTGGCTTGACAACACCTAGTTCCGAGGGCCCTCTATTACTCCACGTCACGACCTGTCTACTAGAGCCGGGCCAGTAGTAGTCGTAAATGGGCCTGTACGTGAACTCTGTAGCCGCGCCCACAGCAATAGACAGCGTGGAGGAGGCTGGAGATGCTACTGTCCCGTAGCCGGGCCCGCCATTACCAGTTGCAATAAAGTGAGCTGTGCCCGATACTAGCGTCGTGTAGTCGAATATTAGGCTGGACGGATCCATGCCAGTATTCCATCCCCAGAGAGCCCAACCACTAGTACCGTAAGAGTTACTCGTTATGTCAACTTGGTGTACTCCCAGGTAACTCCAGCTCCAAGTCCACCCAGCAAACGCTATCCAGGGATTAGCTAGTAGTGTAGGCCACAGAGAGACTGAGCCTTCGCCGTACGGCGTTACGAGGTCGAATCCCGAGAAGAGGTACACGGAGACAGCGACTGTGCCGAAGTAGAGTGCTGGCGCTGCCGCTATTCTAGCTCTAGGCGCTTGCCCACTAATACTCTTAACGCCGTAACCCGTCTCTGCGTAGTAGTCCCTGCCCGCGGCCGTAGTAGCGCAGAACGTGCCGTGACTTTGGTAGTCGTATTGTATAACAGCGTAGTCTCCGTAGGGGTCTAAGCCGGGCCACACTAGAGCTACTGGTTCATAATCCCACAGCTCCCTAGCTAACAAGGCCACTGTGCTGTAGCCGCTGAGAATAGGCGTTTCCGGCATGAGGCTATTCCAAACGCCGAGTTTTTCTAGTATAATGACGTAGCCCGCGTCGTAGACGTAGCCCGCTAGTGCTCCAATAGAGTAGTCGTTTAGCCTGTCACCATCGAGGTCTAGTGCTATTACCTCGCTACCATACCTAATTGGAGTCTCATCAGCAAATGAGAAGTCTGGTCTTAAGCCACGTGCGCCTGGTATAAAGATACCACAGGCACTAAGCCCCCTTCTTAGTAGATACAGTGCTGTGCTAGTATCAGCGTACAGAGTGTCGTAGTAAGTATCACCATCACTGTCAACTAATATTACTGGTACTGTGTAGAAAATTCTTGTTGACACGCCCGCCGCTCTTGTTAATAAGACTTGGAATAGTAGGCCGAATTTGACAGGCCCATAAGCCTCTATACTACCTATATACCACTTATTGTCCCTTGGAAATGGAACCCACTCTTCATAGTCCGTACAGCCTAGTACACGTATATATAGGGCATTTCTCCACCTGAACACATAAGTTGGCGGATTGAAGACGTATAGGTGCTCGGGGTCTACTACAATGTACCTGTCTGGAGTTATATAGGCAACTACAGGTGTCAATACTACACCCAGACTACTCGCGTCGAAAATTAGTGGGAAGTTGAACTCGTCTCTAGCTATAGCTTCAAGCCCGAGTCCAGGCGAGCCGTAGTCTACACCCGTGTCAATTATAGCTATTGTAACGTTCTCGCCTCTAATACCGTATTGTAGCCACGCATCAAGAGCCCCAGTAATATTGACTGTGTAGTGGTAGTTCTCGCCACTCGTACTCGTAGTCCCTTCTAGAATTACACTAAGCCACTCAGCGTCTTCTTCGTAGAGTCTTAATAGCTCAACCTCTTTATTGATCAGCGCATCTAGTCTCGCATCTGGTAGTATTGCCAAGACGCCGGGTGTTCTCGCGAGCTCTGCTAATTGACTCCTACTCACTAGTACGTATGCTAAATTGTAGAGGTGTGTCGGGAGAACCGCGTAGAGACCTAGAACTCTACCTTTAAGTACTGTAACAGGTGTATTCTTAGCTAGCACGACTAGTACTCTGCCAGTCTCAGTTCTCTCTCCTACTAGATTAAACTCACTAGTAAGTGTTCTCTCAGTGAATACTAGTAGTGACTCGTCCTCTACATAAGCCCCGTAAACCCAGTACTTGTCGTCTAGTAGTAGCGGGCTTACATATGCCCTGCTACTTGTACTCGAGTAGTACCCGGCTAGAGAGTGATTAGCGTGTACTATTAGAGGCGCGACTAGTAGTAGTAACAGAGCTATTACTATTAAGGATCTCCTCAAACTCAAAGACGACACCCTCAGGAGTACATTTTAGTCTGCTAGCTCATTAATAAATTTTCAAACATAAATAGGAGATTACCTGTAGTGCTCGGTGCTGTGTAATGGAGTGGTTTTATAGACCCAGATGGGGGCCTGAGTGGGGTAGTGGTGGTGCATTTGGCTTAACTTACTATCACGGCGTTCTCTACTACACTCTCTCTATGGAGGCTGAGGCTCACTTTATTCACGATAGTAGTGACGAAGTCGTCTACAAATTCGAGCTAGTAGGGCCCGGCCCGGCTTCAGGCGGCGATACTTACAACGCCGTAGAAGTCGTGGACAACTACATCTACTTTGGTGGCTGGGTTCACGCACCAGCCGTGTTTAAAGGCAAGCGCGGGTTTATCAGTGAGATCGATTTCAGGAACAAGTACTCGCACGTACACGAGTACGATATCTACGAGAAGAGAGTGCGATTAGTGTGGAGTGAGAGTATACACCACGAGTACGAGTGGGCTGGTGAAGTCTCAGTAATAATACACGATAGAGTCAACGACGAGCTCCTCATTGGTCGCGCAGATGGCCACAGAAATCTCGGAGTTTACAGAGTTGAGAGGAGAAGTGGCAAGAGCACGCTCGTCACTACTACTCCCGCGCTCAAGGGCGCACTCTTCCTGGAGTACTTGTGTTTCGACATGCAGCCAAACTGGCTTAGAGGTATTGACGGTGTTCAGTGCTACGACCCCTACTCTAAGAGAGTTATAGAGCAACCAGTTAGTAACTGGGAGGAAGTTAGTGTTGACGGGTACGGCGTTGAGCACAGGTTTAGTGGATACGCTATATCAGCTTACACTAGGTACTGGGACTTCTTCAGGGGAGGTGTTCTCGTGGGTAATCCACTTGAACCAGAAATATCGCCGCTACGGTTTATTAGGCTATTTGACTTCGGAGAGAACCCGTACGGCCCGCTTAGAAGTAATGCTCTAGAGCTTGGAGGTGGAGTCCTAGCTGTCTTCAACTCCTATACTCACGGCTACTTACACGCACGAGGAGAAAACCCTGAGGAGAAGTCGAAAGCACTGCTCTACAACTATATTGCAGGTCCAACTGTTCTAGTCTACATTACCCCGCCGGTAGCCAGAATAGTCATGGTGCTTGGAGCTAGAGTTACAAGTATGACTAAGATGAGAGACAAGATACTACTAGGTACTAACACAGCACCTAATCTCGGAGGCCTCGACGCCACGCCAGTAGATGTGGGAGTTAAGAGTATTATTGCTGTCCCCGAGCACGCGCTGCTAACAGCGCGGAGCCCACCACTAGTGTTTAAGGTCTCTGGGCTCGCTGTGAGAAACAGAATGTTTGGTGGAATTCCACTAACAGGCTATAGAGAGCCGGAGCTGAGAATACACGCTAGTAAAGTGAATAAATTGACAATAGTAGAGTACGATATCGGGCTACCAGCAAGTAAACTCGACACTTACACGCAGAGTATACGTGAAGGACTCAATAAAATAGACTTGAGTTCATTTAAACACATAGTCTCGTTTAAATTAGAACAACTAGACGACAAAGCAGTAATCGAAGTAGTCCTCACTTAGTTTAGAGGAAGCACGGGGCTTGCCCCGCAAAACACTCCTTAATATCGGTGAGAGCCTTTTGCGCTTCTTCCTAGGTAAGAGGTGTTGAGAAGGCGATAGAGGCTACGTGGAGAACTCTTTTCTTCACGTTCTCTTAGCGCTAATACCTTGTGTACATGGAATAGATTTAAGCGGGTCTCCCCGTATTTACTTCAGGTGTCTTTTTGCGAGCTCGCGTAAATGTTAATTTACTCGGTTCGTGTGTGCTAACTCTACTAGTAGTTTCTTACGTTGCTTGGCTTATCTTTAAACCTGAAGTTGCCAGGTTTGAAGAGGTGGTTGTAGCTGATAGTGTAGTTTATTTGCCTCTCCCAGCTAGGATCACTAATATGAGTGTAGAGGAGGCTATTCTTCTCAGGAGGAGTATTAGAGAGTACACTAGTGAGCCGGTTAGAATAGAGCACTTAGCAATGATCCTGTGGGCCACGTACGGGGTAACAGACTCGAAGTGGGGGTTAAGAGCCTCACCTAGTGCTGGTGCGACATACCCCCTTGAAATATACGTGGTTATTGGTGAGAGGGGCGTTCTAGTTAGAGAAGGCGAGTACCTTAAAGCCGGTGTCTACAAGTACGATGTTCACAGGCACCTACTCACGCTTATTAAAACGGGTGATTTGAGAAGAGACCTCGCAGACGCCGCCTTAGGGCAGGAGTGGGTTAGAGAGGCACCTGTTAGTATTGTTGTCTGCGCTGTATTCGAGAGAACTGTTGCACGCTACGGCGAGCGCGGAAGAGTGAGGTATGTTCCAATGGAAGTCGGCCACGTAGGTCAAAACGTTTACTTAATGGCTACTGCTCTAGGTTACGGCGTAGTAGTCGTAGGCGCTTTCTACGATGACAGAGTTCAGGCAATTATTGACGCTAAGCCCGAGGAAATACCCATGTACATTATACCACTAGGTGTTCCACGCGAGCCGCCGCGTACTAGTTTCGAGGATATATGGAGGTACATCGAGGCGAGGAGACATGGCTAGACCGAGACTACTTAGAGTGCTGTTAACACTAGTAGAAACTACTTCTCTCCCGCTACTAGTAGTTTGTCTATTGTACTTGTTAACCGGGTATCAGATGCTAATACCCGGCTTAAAGCTCATTCCTAGAGCGCGCGAATTGCACACAGACCGCGTGTTGAGGTCTCTATTGTTAATACTTGGACTCGTACACGGCTATTCAGGTCTCATAATACTCTCTGAGAGGAGGATTAGAAATAACACGATTAGAACAATTGTAGAAGCAGTAGCAACAGCGCTACTGGTGGGACTAGCTGTACTATTTGCCATTCTCGAGCTGTACATTTCGGGTTAATTCAAACCATGAGTTTTAAATTAAACTAGAAAAACACACAAGTTGTGAGTCAACTTAGTATCCTAGCTACCCCGAGGTTCTCGAGGATACCCTCCCTAGTCTCAGTGAGATAGAAGTCTACTAGTGATAACATACCCTCAAAAAACTTAATGCACCCTATAAGTGCAACGCTGGATATGTCTTAATGGCTTGAAGTACCCACGTCGCCCGTGAGTGCACCCACAAGTTCACGTCTTCCACGTAGAAGCGTGAACCACGAACACCTAGTAAGCTGGGATTTAAATAAGAGTGTTTAGGAGAGGCGCGGGCCCGCCGGGATTTGAACCCGGGACCTCCGGCTTAGGAGGCCGGCGCCCTGTCCTGGCTAGGCGACGGGCCCTTTAACCCTCTCTATTCTTAAACTCTAGGGGAGTAAAATATCTAATTTTTCTTCCCAGCTACTAGACTCCTCACTGAGATACGCAGACAGTGCTCTTTACTAACTCGAGTATCTTCTCGTAGCTTAACTTTTCTGGTAGCTTTACTGTCACGTGGTCTCGTTTACCGCCACCTCTTCCCCCTAGTTGTGAGAGCCCTTCTACTAGTCTCCGCAGGTCTATTCCCAGCTGCTTAGAGAGAGCTGGGTCTATAGCCGCCTCGAGGAGGTTGTCTACGACGAGCACTACTAGTAGTTTTCTCCTCAGAGAGAGCTCCTCAATTATAGACTTAGCTAGTTTCTCATCGCGCAGAGGGAGTTCTAAGTACGCGAAGTCCACACCACACAGAGACTTCTTCTCCGCTAAGACTCTGGCAACTATGAGCTCTCCTAGTACTCTACGATAGCTCTCGAGGAGGCTCGATAAGTGCTTGTAGTCCTCTTGAAGTCTCTTAATAGACGTTAATAAGTCACCGTGCCTGACGCCCAGGACTTCTAGGAGTTCTCTCTTCTCCCTCTCTAGCTCCCTGAGACGCTCTACTAGTCTAGTTCCAGCTATAAATTCTAGTCTGACAACACCGTCTTGTATTCTCTCAGCGTTAATTATCTTGATTCCCCCCACTTCAGAGGTATTCTGTAAGTGTGTGCCAAAACACGCCTGTGCATCTACACCCTGTATCTCCACAATTCTGACTACAGGCGAGTACACCGCTCCACCCTGATATATTCTAATCCCGTACTTAGACTCCGCCGAGAACCTGTCCATGTAGTTGAATTTAACTGGTATTCTACTGTTAATAATCTCGCTGGTTACCCTCTCTATTTTCTCCACCTCTTCACTAGTGAGTGGTTTGTGGTGCGTAATGTCTAAGCGCGCTTTTTCAGGAGTCTTCTCGGCTCCCCCCTGCCACACGTGATCACCTAGAACTCTGCGCGCCGCCGCCAGTAATACGTGTGTCGCTGTGTGGTGTCTCATTAACTTGTAGCGCCTCTCCCAGTCAATTTCCACTACGACCTCGTCACCTGGACTTAGTTGAGGAGCTCTGTCTAGGACGTGAATAATCACGTCTCCTACTTTACCCACGTACGTTATTCTGTACACGTCATCGCCGCGCTTTATAAAGCCCACGTCGTGATCCTGACCACCACTCCACGGGTAGGCAATAGTGCTCTCCAGTACTACGTAGTTCTCTTTAACTCCAATAACTCGCGTAGTGTGCCTTGTCAAGTAGGGGTCTTCGTGAAATACTCTACGCGTCTCGGGGAGTTTAAGTGCCCACTCAACAACTGAGTGGGGAAACTCCGCTTCCCTCTCTTTAACCAGCTGAACTGGTGCTCCGTGGCGCGAAGCTACTAGCGAGTAGAAGTTAGGTGGTATCTCCACGTAGACGCCGTGTTGAGCGAGCTTCTCGGCAATAATATCTGGTGGTATGCCGTGAGAGTCGTATATTTCAACTAAGTCGTCTACGGTTAGAGACCTATTCTTCTTAATAGCCCTCTCGACTACCTCTACTCCCCTCACGAGATTATTTACAAACTTCTCAGTCTCGATCTCAGCTACGCTTATAATGTAGTCTAAGTGCTTTTCCAGCTTCCCGTAAATGTAGTCTCCTCGCCAGTACCTAGCCTGCTCCGCGATGAGGTCGACTAGAGTAGCCCTCAACTTCGAGTGCTCTACACCTAGTTTTAAGAGACTGCGTAGTAGTCTGCGTATGACTAGTCTAGCTAAGTAACCCTCACCGGTATTTGAGGGGACTATGCCGTCTGCGAGCATTAGTGAGAGTGTTCTCACGTGGTCCAGCGCGCTGTACAGGTATACTGCGTTAACAAATTCTCTCATATAGTCTTTAAAGCCGTGCTTTTCCAGTAGTCTTGCGTACTCGTCTACACTACTATACTCTAAGTTACTCATAGTGTACACTGCTCTCTTTAACACGTCTCTAGGCGGCTCCTCAACTCCCAGTACATCCTTGTACCTACTTAGCAACTCGCCGTAAACAGCGTGAAAACCTGTAGGAGCTTGCTGTGATAGCCACGCAAGTCTCTCAATGCCAAATCCACAGTCGACTACTAGTACGGGGTTGGGCTCGTAGCGCCCGTCTGCTACTCTATACGACATGTGGACGAGAGTCGCCACCTCTATGCCATCTACAAGCACTTCTGGCGCCGGGCCCGCATTACCTCCTCCCTCCCACCACCCCTCTTTAAACACAATGTCGTCTAAGTCGAGGCCCATAGCGTCTGTTAAGAGGCCTAGCGTGTTCTCGAATATTCCCTCAGACCAGTAGACCACTTTACCCGGCTTGTTAAATGCGTGCATACCACCCATTTCAAAACTCGAGAGGTGCCTCCCAAACGTCAGCCCCACGTTGTCTATGTCGGTCAGTCTCACTGAGGGCTGAGCTATTACGAGGGGATTGTATGGCGGGTCTACAAGCCCCTCCGTTACGTGAGGTTGGAATACCACTATAGACGCTATTGTCAAGTACAAGTCATTTCTCCACTTAGCAACAACAGGGTAGGGGTCTACTAGGCCGTGACCTCTCTTCACCAAGTAGTCAATAAACCTGTCTCTCACCTCAACTAGTCTCAGTGGCTGGATTCTCGGGTATTTCTCGTAGAGAAACTCGTATTTACTGCAAGGCCTATCAGGACAGGCATCTCTTGGAGTCCGGCTCCAGAAGTACCCACCACACACTTTACACTTATACCTCTTATACCCGTAACTCTTCTCCAAGTACTCGAAATTAACGTCTCCGCTGCTTTTCTCCAAATCTACACACCGCTACGTACTCGTAGCTAGCTGTATTAAACTACTTGCGGGCTAGGAATTAAAGATGTTGAAAGTCTTAATGGCAGTGCAGTGGGGCTGTAGACTCCGAGAAAACTACTAGTTAGCCGAAGAGCGCCGCGAAACCCTCAGAGAGAGTCTCTTCGCTCAGCTCTTTACTCTCCTCCTTACTCTCCTCTTTAGGCTTCTCTTCCCTTTTCTCCTCTTTCTCTCCAGTTGGTGTAGTTGACACTGCAACGGGCGCCGCCGCTACTGGCACAGCCAGTGACTGCTCTAGCACTTTTCCTATGTCAATGTTCTTCACCGCCGCGACTAGCGACCTAACTCTAATTTCGTCTACTTGTATACCCGCTACCTCTAGTACTCTCTTCAAGTTCTCCTCGTTAATCTCTTTTCCAGCCTTATAGAGTAGTAGAGTCGCGTATACGTACTCGATATGCACCACCCCTCAGAGTTACTACTCTTGAATAGGGATTATTAAACTAGTTTTTAAATAAAAATCCAGCTAGCTGAAGAGCGCCGCGAAACCCTCAGCTAACGCTTCTTCACTCACTTCTCCGCTCTCCTTCTCGGCTTCCTCCTTGGGCTTCTCCTCTTTCTTCTCTACTCGCTCCTCCTGCACTCGAGCTTTTACCTGGACGCCTAGACCTAGTTCAGGCGCGTACTTAGTTACTTCAACGGCCACCGTGTACGCGTCGAGTACTGCTTTTCTCAGCAAGTACTCAATTGTCTCGGGAGCTATAATGCCGGCGTTGATGGCGAGAGCAATCGCTTCTCTCTGAGCTCTCTGAATTACGTAGCTGAGGATAATGGGTTCCGGCACGACTAGTTCTACTGATAGTTTAAACGCTTCGAGACAAGCCCTCTTAATCTCCTCCTCGTACTCGGCTATATTTAGTTTCAGCTTATCAGCTAGTATTACTAGTCCTCCGTCAACAGCACACTTAATTTTAAACCTGATTTCTTTAAGGGCTAGGCCCAGCTTTTGTAGTATACTGGCGAGATCAGGGGAAATCCTGTCTCCCTTCTTCGCCGCTAGCGTGTCCTTAGCGACGTATATAACGTTGCCTTGAACTTTAGTTGGTATTTTGAGTCTACTAAACACGCTGAGTGTTGGACCAGCCGGTAAGCCCGTATTACCCTCTGGAATCACTATATCCTTGTCCACCACTTCACCTGGACTATAGTAGTCATACGTGACGAGGCCTTCGATCATTCCTGCTAATTCAAATGGGTTTTTATCAGAGTACACTAGCATTACTTGACCCGTGAGGTGGGACTCGAGCTCTCTTACTGGTAAGCCTAGCTCCCCGAAGACTTTGAGTGCTACTTTAGGCTTAATCACCTTCATGACAGCTATATTGTTCAGTTTCTTCCTCGCCATTTGAATGTGCTTCGCAGGCACTCCAGTGAGGTCTACAATGAGAAGCGTCTTATACTTCTTTGTAAGCTCAGCTATCTCCCTCGCCATTTCGAGTTTCCAGCTGGGTATCCTCCTGGACTTAACTGCAGCGATACTCACACTTACCACCACATCACTCTGCTATCTCAAAGCACTTCTATGGGTATACCCATAGTAGTCTTCACGTATATTTGCTTAATATTGACACTACCAGCGGGGAGTTTACTCTCCACTAAATTCAGCACTGCGAGTGCGTTCTCCACTAAGTCTTCAGGCCGTAAATCCTCCGTGCCTATAGCCGTCATTATCTGGGGCTGATCTTTTAGTCTAATCAACACGGCATTTTTGTACCTGGAAATAAGCGCCTTAACGTTTGAGCCGGAGGGAACGGGCACAGGCACTTTTCCACGCGGGCCGAGGAATGGTCCCATAGCGCGACCCACTACGCCCATTAAGTCTGATCTGACTAGTATCCAGTCGCACGTAGACGCTGCTTTCTTAGCCTGTTTCTTGTCAATGTTCTTTAGATCTGTACTAGAAATAGTTAAGTAAGCACCACCCTCCTTTGCCGCCTCCAGGAAGTCCCCGTCTCCCACTACACATATTTTTAAGTCTTTACCCCTACCCTTAGGCAGGAATACAACTTCTCTTATTTTAGCCGCCTGAGACTTAACGTCGATGTCCTTGAGCGCTATAATTAACTCTACACTCTGTTTAAAATTCCCCCTATCGCTGTCTTCAAGAGCCTTCTTAATCGCCGCTAAAAGTGCTTCCCTACTGGGCGGGGACATGAACTCACCTACTCGACTACTCTTACTCTAGGTTAACTGATTTTAAACTGCTCTCAGCTCTTACTCCACTCATCCTCATATTTCTTTGTTAACTCGTCGTAGAAGCCCTGCTCTACTAGCTTAATGACTTCTTTGGGGTCTTTACCGTCCACAGTCACTCCTACAGCTCGAGCTGTCCCCAGAGTAGTCTTTACAGCGCTTTTAAGCGTCTTAGCTGTTAACTGCTCTTTTTTAATAATTGCTATTTTAATTACGTCTTCGAATCTAACGTCCCCTATTTTCTTGTGCGCTGGGTCTCCTGTGGGCTCTTTAGCACCAGCATACTTCATGAGGAGCGCTGTAGTAGTTGGTATACCCACTTTGACCTCGAATTTCCTCGTGTCCGTGTCTATGATCACCTCTACTGGAACTGGCAGTCCCTCGTAGTCTTTAGTGGCATTATTTATTGCGTTAACGACTTCTACAACATTGACTTTGTACGGTGAGAGAGCCGGGCCTATTGGTGGGCCCGGTGTCGCCCTCCCACCCTCCACTACGAATCTCAGCGTCTTCTTAACCACTTTCTATCTACCCCTTTTCTTGATGTAACTAACAGGGACTGTTATCGGTATTGAGAAAGCCGCCTCTAATATATTTAGTGTCACTGTGCCCTTAGCCTTATCTACACTGACAACTACAGCCCTCATGCCTCTAAACGGCCCCTTTACTATTTCGACTTCTTCTCCGACGCTAATCTCCTCTACTAGTGCCTTGGGCTTGATTAACTCGAAGACCTGATTCAGGGATATCTTAGAGTACTTACTCCCCTTAATGTACTTCACACCTAGAACTAGTGAGGGCACTAAGCTCGGCTTTGTAGTCTCGATAAACACAAAATTCTTCACACCTGGAATAACCAGTATGCTCTTAACGCCGGGATCTTCTCCCTGCTCTAATTTCTCCTCAACCCTACGCTCAACAATCAGCGCTACGTCTAATTCTCTACCACCAGCTGTCCTAATAGCCACTATTTCTGTTTTTGAAGGGGTTTTACTCACGCCCGTCAACCCACATAGGGGAATAGAAAGGTGTAGAAGATTACTCTAATAATAAATGCTAGTAATCCAACTGCTAAGAAGCCTAGCAGAGTGATTTTTAGAATAGTTGTGTACTCGTTTCTTGCAGGCTTTATTACTATTAGTAGTATTTTTCTCCACGAGTCTACAAGCTCCCTCAAATTCACAGTACACACCTCTACTACTCTAAGTGCGGAATTACCCTATCAACATATTCGTGATAATCAAAGACCTTTAAGTCTCTATAACTCTGACCAGTTCCAATAAAGAGTATTGGCTTTTTAAGTATATAGACAAGAGTTAAGGGAACACCGCCTTCCTCGTACGCATCTACTTTCGTTATCACTACTCCATCAACACTCACACTACTGTTAAAGAAAACCGCTTGTTCAACTGCGTCATTACCCGTTAACGCGTCAACTACTAGTATTTTGAAGTCGGGCTTTACCACTCTAATGACTTTTTTGAGCTCATTTACGAGATCTACGTCTACGTGCATACGTCCAGCTGTGTCTATGAGGAGTACGTCATATCCTCTACTAATCCCGAACTGTATACCATCGTAGGCTACCGAGGCGGGGTCTGAGCCGTATTTACCTAGAAATACCGGTATACCTGTTCTCTCGGAGTGCACTTTGAGCTGCTCTTGAGCGGCCGCTCTAAACGTATCAGCCGCGATCATGAGGGGCCTGAAACCGCGATCTCTTAAATAGACCGCGACTTTAGCTATTGTAGTAGTCTTGCCGACGCCGTTAACACCTAGAAAAACCACTTTAAACGGCTTACTCTTAGACGCTATGTCGACTATGTCTACTACTCCCACCTCGGCGAAGTAGCTCGTTATAATCTCACGTAGGCTTTCAACTAACTGCCTCTTAGACCTCACGGAGCCTTTCTCAATACACTCGATAAGCTTACTAGCAATACCCTCTGCTACTTCGTAAGCAACATCTCTACTAACGAGCTCTAATTTAAACTCCTCTACTAGACCTATTAACTTGTCTCTAGACGTAGCGAGAGAAGACGCGTTTTCAATAAATTTCTTGAAAGCTTCTCGAAGCTTCGAGAACACCTACAACAACCGGCTATGTAGTTCTTGTAGCCTTGGCTCTATAGGTCTCAATAACCTGAGAAATCAGCCTCTCAAGCGCTAAGTACTCGTCTAGTAGCGCTCTCTGGCGGGCTTGAAGCTCTCTTAATACTTGCTCGATTTCCCTAACGCGGCGACTAAGAAGCTCAACTGCTTTATCTCTAGTTGTACGCATGTAGTATCCGAGGCCTATGTTGACTAGTACGCTATCAGCCCATTTCTCGCTTATTTTAACTGGAATATACACTAATGAGAGTCTGTCGAGTACAGTGAAGCCTTCACTACTAGCCTCTGGCAGTCCACGAAGAGTCTCAAAAGACAATTGTAGTTCTCTGTACTGGTTCAAGTACATGTTTAGTATAGTGTTAAGTGAATTCAGCTGCTCTCTGAGCTCTGAAGCCCTACTTATGAGTTCCTCTAGCGTGACTACTCTCTCTTGCTTCTCTGTACTCATTTCTTGATAAGCCTCGTCAATTTAATTAAGTGAAGGAGCTCTCTCCTAGTAACTTCTTCGGGAGGTATCTCCGAGATCTTCTCTATTTTTATGTGATAGCGCTTAAGTTTGTGACTGCCTCCTAGAATAGAGTAGACTTTTTCAACAGCCTGTTTCTCGTTTAGAGCTCTGATCTCTTTAACAAACTTCTGCCACGTAGGATACTTGTCGTGACTAATTAACATGACGCCCTCAATCCTGTAGATTTTCACCTCACTACTCAATTCACCCACCCTCGAAGCCGCGCTTAATGCGGAGTACTTCAGGGCCCGTGGTATTACCACCTACAACTACGCCTTTATTATTAGCCATAATTCCACTCCTCACATACACAACTCCTGCATTTACAGTAGCTCTCTCTACTGTGACTCCAAGGAGTTCTCTGAGAGTTTTAATGTCTTCTTCACTCGCATCCGGGTGTATTACGCCACCACCATCTGTGACGACTAATATACTGCCGAGTAAATCAGTGTTAACTAGCCTAGTAGTCACGACTTCTACTCCTAGTACATCCTCCATTTCTCTCACTTCTCTACTACTAAAGAGCGGGCTTGCCAAGCACCGACGACTATTACAGAGAACTAGGTTTCCCAGTGCTGTGTACTTACTCTCTAGTACGGAGAACTCCGTGTCTACACTGTACTCTCTCACACGCTTTTCCAAGTACTCTACATCCTCATCGAAGACTATTTGGGGAAGCAGAACAGCGTTATTGTTACCAGCTAGCAACACGCCTATTAGTATCGTACCAGCTACTTTAGCCTCGATAACAGCACTTACTTTTAAAACTTCAACTAGCTCTTCTATATCGTCGCGTCCTATTCTAGGCGGGAGTATTAGGACTTCATCGTTGACGTAAGCGTACACGCCAATATTAGGATTTCCGAAAAAACTCATCTTCCCTATTTCCATTAGCTCACCACTCCCGGCTTAATACTCTTCCACCTGCTTTCTCTAACTAGTAGCACGCGTGCCACTTTATTCTCCTTGTCAAATCTAATTTCAACTACAACCCTGCGCGGGGGCTTCTCCCTACTACGTGACCATATATAGGCATTTACCTCGGGGTCGATTACGATCTTCTCTGCCTCCTTAAAGTGCCTCGCCACGTACTTCTTGAGGAGCTTTATAGCTCTGCCAGCTCTATTAGCCCTGCGCCCAAAGTACACTCTCTTTAAGGGAATAACGTGAATTGACCTCTCAACAGCGCTCTTACTCATACTCAATTACTCACCCCCAGCGCTATTTAGACGTTCTTTAACTTACTCCTCCTCCAGTGTCTAAGTCTAAACGGCCTTCTGACTCTAAGCCTAGTTTTAATAGTAACCCATATAGGTATGGGTTTATTGCTTTTTAAAGCCGCCGCGAGACGGAGCTTTCTCGCCACGTGTTTAGCGCGAGCCATCTAAGACCCCTTTACTTACTTTCTCTTAAACGTTATGCGTGTCTCTTTGTGAGTCTGCTCATATAGTTCAGCGAGGATTTTCTTTAAAAACTCGTCTGTTATAGGTATGGGGACGCGCCCGCTCTGAGCTATCAGAACGAGCTGTTCTTCGAGAGCTCTAGCGAGGTCGGGTTTAACTAGTCTGAGATTGTACAGCCTCTCTCGGGCTTCCGGTGTGAGTATCTGTCTTAGGAGAGCCTCTATTCGCGCTCTCCGCTCTCGCTCTTCTTCTATTTTTCTCCTCATTTCAGCTAGCTTTTTGAGTTTTATCTCCTCGAGCTCCGCGTTGTACTGAAACTCCTCACCCAATACTAGACACCCTCTGAGCCAGTGCCAGTCTAAGTCCAGGTGACAAGTACTTAGCGTATTCAGGGTTCTCGCGAGCGTATTCAACAGCGACTTCTAGTGCTAGTCTGTCTAGTAGCGCTCTTCCCTGAGGAGTTAGAACTCTCCCTTCACGTGTTCTCTTAACGAGCTGGGCTACCTCTAGTTGCTGCAAGATCTTTCTTATAGCGTTACCGGGCGCTTTGTAAGTCCGCTCGGGCTTAGACCCCCGGTTCTTCCTCCCACCATACTCTCTTCTGAGCTCTGAAAGCCCTACTGGCCTACCCGCCTTATACAGCTTTCTCAGTATACTAGCTACCCTGTAATACCACCAGTCCGGGTTTTCTGGTGGTTTCTCCTTGAAGCAACCCGTCTTGACGAACATAGCCCACTTTGGCGGGGCGACTTCTGGCACGTTCTCTTTTAAGTACATTGCGAGTTTTCGTATAAACCTATCAGCCGGGACTTCTAGAGCTGTTACCATTAATACCCCACCTAGCTAGTAGTGTAAGTGAGCACTTTTCACTTAACTAATAAGCTCTTATTTCTCCTTTATAAGTATGAATGTGAACCCCCTCACCTCGTAGACCTTAGACTGCGTCTCTTCAGCTATTCTCCCCGCGATCTCCTCTACGTCAACACTAAAAGTCCTCCTAAAAGACTTGAGGACACGTATTTTCACAACTCCGTGCTTATCAAGTCTACTCTTAACTTCTCTAATAAAGGCCTCTGTAACACCTCTCTTTCCTAGCTGCACATCTACTCTACCCGCTATGCGCTCTTTAATTTTCTCTTCGAGATTTTTATTGGAAATCTCCTTACCCAACCGCATAAAAGACACTTGTATACAACTCTACTTCCTTTTCCCTCGCTTCTAATTCTCACACTTAGCGTTACACCGGGTATTAAAGGAACAAAGCACTTTCTACAATAACTCCTCTTAAGTCTTCTAGGTAGTTTTAAGCCCGCCTTACTCGCCAATTTGAGGGTGATTTCAACATACCTCCTAGCTAGGTCGAAATCCCCCTCTCCCGCACGCTCACTAGCCAAGTTAAAGAGCAACCTCGCTCTCTGGCGTGCAATGTCTCTAATAAGAGCTCTAATACCCACGGGCACGTCGAGACCCCCCTACTCGCAGAGATATTAGTTCTCAGGGCTTCTAGTGCTCATAGTGGTGATTATGTCTAAGAAGCCCCTAATACTAGTGCTCCTGGAGACAGCCCTCGAACTAGTCCCGTCCCCTATAGCAACACACCCATCTGTAATTAAAACCGCGAAGAGGCGGAGAAAACCACCAACAGAAATACTACTAGATGTCAGTCTACACTATCACGCTATGAAAGACCTAGAGAACAGGCATAAAAGGGGTAGACCCGACATAGCCCACATAAGCTTACTTGAAATGCTTGAAAGCCCTCTTAACAAGGCAGGGTACTTGAAAGTGGCTATTCACACAGTAGAGGGCCACGCCGTATTCATCGACCCCTCAACTAAAATTCCACGTAACTACAATAGATTTGTTGGACTAGTAGAGCAGTTGTTTAAAGAGGGGAGAGTGCCTCCTAAGAGCGAGAAGCCTTTAATGTACATAAAGACTGTTACACTAAGCCACCTACTAGAAGAGCTGGGTGCGCGAGGATTAATACTACTACGCGAAGTCTGCGAGCGAAAACCTATAAGTGAAGTCGTAAAGACAGCTATAGTAGAGAAAATGGCTATAGGTATTGGGGGCTTTCCACACGGTGACTTCGAGGAGGCGACAATAGCACACGCAAATCTCTGCTACTCAATACACTATAAACCACTAGCAACTTTTATTGTAGTTTCACGTGTAATATCATCGGCCGAGAAGCTGTACGGTCTCCTAGAGATCTAAGTATAGTGCTGAAGATAGCAAGCAAGTAATAGTACATAACAAGTGGCGGTAATACTTAGTGTAGCCAGTTTAAAAAGGACTATAGAAACAGTGAATCATGGAGGTGAGTGTTAGTGGAGAGCAGTAGAGATCCTCTGGTCGATTACGCCAGCTGGAATAGACTCGATGTGAATGAAAACGCTAATAGGTATCAAGGACCCAGTAGTTTCTTCGCGTGGCTTCTAGATAAGTACATGGAGAGAGAAGCCTACGACATACTACCAGCACACATAGTTAGAGCTCACTTAGATGGCGATATCTACATTCACAAGCTACCACACAGTATATACATACCTTACTGCACGGGCCACAGTCTAGCTAGACTACTCGAAAAGGGCTTGAGGACGGTCACAATTGTGTCGAGACCCGCTAGGCACTTTGACACGTTTGTTGACCACGTGGCGAACTTCTTAACTACAATGCAACACTACTTTACAGGCGCGCAGGCACTATCAAAAGTGGAGTGGTACGCTGGACCGTTCTTGAGGAACGACAAGTTGAGCTATAAGCAGATTAAACAGCAAATTCAGAGACTACTCTACAATTTAAACTACCCTACCAGAGTAGGTCTCCAAACACCGTTTACAAACTTCACTATTACAATGGACGCTACAAAGAAAGCCCTTCAAGGCGACAAAGCCATTTATGGAGGCGTGGAAGCCGGATTACTCGGAGAGTACGAGGAGGAGGCTAAAACCTTTCTTAAAGCTCTCGTAGAGCTCTACAGCGAGGGGGACAGCGTCGGCCAGCCATTTACATTCCCCATACCGACACTAATGACGACGGCTAAGTGGATATGGGAAGACCCCGAAATACACAAAGCAGTATTTAAGACAGCCGCTAAGAAGGGCAGCTTCTACTGGCTAAACACTAGAATAGTAGACCCCGACGCCTCCTACGCAATGTGCTGCAGACTTAATATTGATCAGAACGAGTTGCTCTATGCTTACCGCGCTAATTCAAAGTTCTCGCTGAGCTCTCTCAAGAGAGATTTGGAGTCTCTTAGAGAGGAGTACTGGAGGACTGTGGAGAGGCAGAGATTTGGTGGCTTGTGGGCTATGCCTGATATAACTGGGAGTGTTAATGTAGTCGACGTGAACTTGCCGAGAATAGCTCTCGAGTCTAAGAGAGAAGAGTCGAGGTTCTGGGAGCTCTACGAGAAGAGATTAAAACTAGTTAAAGAGGCCGTGGACTGGTTTAGAAACAGGTACGTGTACATGATAAAGAACTACCCCAATTTCTACGCCATGATAATTGAGTACATGTCTGAGTTTCCTGCTTTTCACTTCAATACTATTGGGCTCATAGGCCTGCCCGAGGCAGCCGCTATTTTAATGAATGAGCCTAGACTATGGCTAGATGGCAGTAGGAGAGATTGGCTTCGAGCCGCTGAGTTAATGAGGAGAATAGTAGAGTACACTACAAAGACCGCTAGAGAGTGGATGATGGAGGATGGTGTGCCGTGGAATGTAGAGGAAGTCCCCGGTGAGTCTGCCTCGCCTAAGCTAGCGCTACTAGACTTAAAGAAGTACCCCGAGCTCAGAGAGTACCTACCAGACCCTGAGAACCCCGTCTACGCAACTAGCATAGCACCCTACTACGCGGACATGGAGCTCCCCGAGAGAGTCGAAATAGAACAGAGGGTCCAGAATTACTTCACGGGCGGCGTCATGATGCACATTTTCCTCGGCGAAGAGCCGGAGCCAGAGGCCCTCGCTGACTTAACTAAGAAACTATTGCAGACAGAACTCGTGTACTGGAGCTACACACCTGCAATAACGCACTGTAATACTTGTGAAAAAACGTTCACGGGGCTCTACGTTAAGTGCCCCTCGTGTGGAAGCGAGAACATTGATATCTGGAGTAGGATAATAGGCTACTATAGGCCACTACGCAACTGGAATCCGCAGAGGAGAAAAGAGTTCTGGACGCGCAGACACTACTTGTTCTAGGCTTTTTATTGTAAGGGCTTTTCTCTTGACTTCTCCTTCAAAACTCCTTGTAGCGGGTTGGAAGGGGGTCTCGCTCATAGATGTTCACGGGTACTCCTCATTTACTCTCTGGCTCTGCGGCTGTAACTTAAAATGCCCTTTTTGCCACAACTGGAGAATAGCTAGTAATGACCCCGCTATCTGTAAATACGTAGACGTCGAGTACATAGCTGAAGAGGTCTTGTCAAGTAAACACCTCGTAACGTATTTACACGTAACTGGCGGCGAGCCTTTACTACAGTGGCGAGGATTAGTAGAGCTCTTCAAAAAGACGTGTAGTGAGCTCCTTAACAGCATAAACTCTAATTTAACACTATATCAGCCTCTAAAAAAGCTCTTAGAGCTAGGCTTAGTACACCACATAGCCCTAGACTTGAAAATACCTCCAGAAGACCTTTACGGAGTCCCACTAAACTCTGCTAGTAGACTGTGGACGCTGTTCTTGAGATCTCTAGAGCTTCTCAAAAAATACAGTGTGCAAGTTGAGCTTAGAATACCGGTTCATAGGAGGCTTACACGTGAACTACTAGAGTCGTATTTTAGTAGAGTGAGCAGTCTACTAGACCCGGATAGAACTGTAGTTATTTTAAATCAGCTACTAGGAGAGCCTATTGTTAATCCGAGAAATAGAGAGTGGCGTCGGGAGAACTGCTATCCCTCAGAGCAGTTACTAGTAGAACTAGCAGGTATTGTGAAGTCCTATGGGTTTTCTAGAGTCTACGTGAAGTCTATACCAGGGTTCTCGCAGTGAGGCAAGCCCCCGGCTACTTACCCTACGTTAAGCTAATTGCGCATTTCGAAGAGGGCGAGATGTTAGTAGCGTCAGCCGCTAAAGCCACGCTTTCTCCCAGAGAGTTTGAAAACATAGTTCTCTCTATGAGCCGCGAGGACGTCGAGGCGTGGCTCAGAGAGCTCATTAGTCGCGGGCACGGCTCTCCACTAGAACACGCTCTCTACGTGTTCGAAGTAGTATGTAGTAGAGTCTGCAGCCACCAGCTTGTGAGGCACAGACACGCGAGTTATAGCCAGCTCTCACAGAGATATAGTGACAAGTACTTGAATAGCCTTATTGACCGCGTAGCGTCCATAGTGAGGAGCAAGTACTCAGTTGAGTACTCGGATAGAAAGACCCTTCTAGAGTTCTTCGTTGAGGAGGCTTCAAACTACGACTTCGAGGAGCTACTAGACGTCGCTGGAAGAGCATTTATTATTCCTCCGAGTATCGTGGAGAAGAGGGATAAGGAGTTCTTGCTAAGACTTATTCGTGGCGTAATAGACTACTATAGGCTAGTGGCTTCAGGAGTGCCCTATGAAGACGCTAGGTACGTGTTGCCACAGGCTATTAAGACGAGGATCATTGTGTCAATGAATGCTAGAGAACTAGTAGAAGTCTTCCTGCCGCTGAGAATGTGTAGTAGAGCTCAATGGGAGATTAGAGCAATTGCGTGGAGTATGTGGAGAGAACTAGTAAAAATACACCCAGGAATATTTAAGTACACGGGACCTCGCTGCGTTATCAGCAACAACAGGGTTCATAGAGGTCTGTGCAGTCTCGAGGAGTACTTAAACGGTAATTGCGAGTTCTCGATTGAGAGATGCCCGGAGAAGATTCCTCGCGAGAAGATTAACTCCTGCCTGTTAAGTGCGCTTAAAGAAGTAAATACGAGTGAGGGTGTGCGCTATGATTCTCAGTGACTGGGATATAAAGGTCTACTTAGAGAAGGGGCTCTTGGTTATAAAACCCCTCTTCGAAGACACTGTGAGAGAAAACGGAGTAGATTTGAGGTTTGGCTACAGGTTTTGCAGATTTAAGGACACTGGCTTAGTCATAGACACTAAGCTCATGAATGTCTCGGACGCCCTTGAATGTGTAGATGTAGACTTAAACGAGGGGTTCTTGATTAGACCTAATGAACATGTACTAGCAACTACCTTAGAGTGGGTTGAGTTGCCACACGACTTAGTGGGACTAGTTAATTTGAGAAGCAGCTTTGCGAGAGCGGGAATATACATTCCACCCACAGTTATAGACGCCGGCTTCAAGGGGAATATAACTATTGAACTAATAGGAGGAGCTAATCCCGTTAAAGTGTATCCTGAGCAGAGATTTCTCCACGTAGTCTTCCTGAGAACTAGTAGTCCCGTGTATAAGCCCTATCAGGGCAAGTATCAGGGACAAGTAAGCGTTACGCCTCCACGATCGGATTAAGTAGTGCTGAGTAGGAGTGAGTAGCCGTGTGTGCCGCCGCCGGGATTTGAACCCGGGTCTCCCGCACCCTGACCGGGCCTTCTGGGGGTGTCACGGGCTCGAGAGGCCCGCATACTTGACCGGGCTATACTACGGCGGCGTCTACTAGTTGGAAATTTACAAGAGGGCTTTTAAGTGTTTTACAGGTTTAGTGACGCCTCTACGTTATAGAGGAGTATTTACAGCTTGACTTTACAGGGCTTTTTAATGCGCTGAGTCAGCGTGTCTACGAAGTATCTGAGCCCGCGAATACGCCTGGCGATCTCTCGCCTCCAGAGTAGCAGTATAGTTAGTAGTGAGATTTGACTAATATCTGGGTAGAGTGCCCCGTAATTACCGTACTCTTCAACAACTACTAGTGGGTATAAGTGTACTTTCACTGCTCGCTCCACGGACACGTAGTATACAGCTAGGTAGTTCATAATAGCTATTAGGAGAAGCAGTGTTGTAATAACGTCTCGTATAATGCCCTTAATCTCGAAAATAGCAGACGTAGCTATTGCTACTACAATGAATACTGATATAGCTCGACTAAGTAGTACAAACTCCTCCAAATGCACCGCCCATACCGTAGTTCTCCCTAAGTATTATTAGTGAGCGCAAGTATTTTTTAACTCCGTTTTTCGAGAGCTCTGTTAAGACTAAGTAGGCGATGTATATAGCTCTACTCTTAAACTCCAAGTACCTCAGTAACGCCTCTCTAGTTTTACTCGTAATCTCTCTTGTTAATTCAACTTGCTTAATTAGTTCTCGCACTTTTGCGTGATTAACTTGAACTTCCAGCCCAGCCTGTATCGCCAAGTCATCTACACTCGCGTACTGAAAGCCCGATCTGCTGAGGAGCTCTGAGACATCTATAATCTCGTCTCCGCGACTCTCTATAAAGGAGACGAGGCGCTTCAAATTAGCCCGCTTGAGCTGTAGTAGAGTCGCCTCTCTACTCTCTACTAGTAGCTTGAAGTCCTCGTAGAATAGTTTATTGAGAACGCTCTCCTCCACTTCGAGTAGACTTCGCGGAGGCTTTAATAGCGGCACGGGCGGGTAAAGCTCGCCAGCTCCCTGAAAATCACTCCCGTCAAAATAGCCGTGAAAGACCATTAGAGACGGCGCCGCTTCCTCCTCACCTAAAATCTCGCTGATAATAGTGTAAGAGATCACTTTAAGAGCCGGGCTTGGGCGAGGCATGTAGACCTCTTCACCACTAAGCAGTACTCTCAGCTTATCTCTAGCTAGAATGTAGTCCACGACTCTAATAGCCTGCTCTCTGACAACATCCCAGTTAAAATCTATTGTCACGAGAGTCGAGTACGCTAAGTCGTCTACTTCCGAGATGAGAACTCTGTCGAGTTCATCTGGGGTGTGCTTCTCAGCGAGCTTTCTAATCTCAAGCCAGTCTATTTTTTCAATAATACCCGCTGCTTCGGGCTAGTAGAGAGTAATGTACTTATTTTCACCTATTTTCGTGACATCGTACATAATGACTCCGAGTGGTATCCCCTTTAATCTCCTCAACAGGACAATTAGGTATGCGAGTGCTAGTCTCATCAACTCGGCGTTTTCGCGCGGATCAGTACTATACGTGTAGCCGTACGTGAAGTCCCTGTACTCTCCCGCTGTCGGCATTGGAACATATATTGTCTTCTTGTCGTAATAGACAGTGGGCTTTCCGCGAACGAGTAGGAAACGGGGTCTCTCAGAGCGTATAGTCCAGATACAGCTCTCTGGTATCTTAATACACTTCTCGAACCCACTTCGCGGCGTGTAGACAACACACAATTCCTCGCTAGTAACTCTCCCAGCTAAGAGGTCTCTCAGAAACTGGGGCTTTTCACCCCAGTTCATTTTAATGTACCTGTACTCTTCGAGAGCTACTGCTAGCGCATCGTGGGATTTGAAATCGATATCTCGTATAGGCTTTTCAATTACACTCCTAACGTACCTCGTGCTCTTGCCGTAATTCAACGAGATCACTATTGCCTCCTCTGCGTAGTCTATACAACCGGGCTGGAATTTCTCGACGAGGTCGCAGTGCCCAATGGGCTCAAGTGGTGTGAGGGCAAGTGTAAATCAGAGACTTCTACGTGAGCTCTACGAGAAAATAAACCTCTATGAGTACGCTCCACCATACGGTATAAAGAGGTATCTCGAAAAAAGACGGGCCCTCGCGTGAAATCACTCCTGTACTCTCAAGAGCCCTCTTCTCGGCGTCTATGAGAGGCTCTCTAAACCAGGGCGATGCTAATTTTAACACACCACTCAACAAGTAGATGTACAGGTTGTCTTGATTAATCAGAGTCTTCTCAGGTCTCAGACTTAGCCACGACCTGAACAACTCGACTCCCTGGCTGAGGAGCTCTCTATCCCATCGAGAGTACGGTATAATAATAGTCTCTGAGTAGCCTAGTTCAGCTCTTCGACCCTTTCCCTCCTCTCTAGTAGAACTCTCTGACGTTGTCAGGCAGGCCTAAATGGACTACGCGCGCTACTAACCCTATGTCTATGCCCTGAGAGAGTGTTCTAGGAGGCACAATAACTTTTAGCTTACCAGCTCTAGCCGACTCTTCAATACTCTCTCTAATTCTCTTGGGGATTAAGTGGTGATGAGAGGCTATTGGAGCGTCTTCGCCGTACCTAGTTTTAACAGCCCTTACGAGCTCTTCAGCCGTATTAGTACTCCTAGTAAAGACCACCGTCACGTACTCGTCTAGTAGGTAGCTACCTATAATTTCAACTGAGTCTAGGCTTAGACTAGGCACATATGCTCCGAGACTCTCTAGTAGAGAAATCACGTAAAACGCGTTCTTCTTGAATTCATCAAAGTCCTCAATTATTCTAGAGTACTGTGCTAGTTCTCTGTACTTTGAACTGAAATCACGCCACAGCGTTTTTACCCTACTCCACACATCTTCGAGATTCTTTCCGAGGACTATGTATACGTGATTTTCTACTCTAAATGGCTCGCCCTCGACAACACTACACCTCCTGTTAGTGGTCTTCTCGAGAAAACCACGAGTTCTTCTAGATTAGAGATTCCGCCGACAACACTACTACTTGTAGCTACTTCTCAGTAGTCCTAGAGAGCAGCATTATCATTGAGAGAAGTAGTGCTAAACTCCTCGGGCTGCAAAAGTCTATTTTGTCTATAACTAGGAGATCTAGTTTACTGTAAATCGGCGCCATCACAGCGCTCTCTTTTCTCACAAAGTACTTCTTTAAGTCGTGTAGTAGGAAGGCGGTATTTGTAATGATTAATTCTGACGACGCAATAGTAGATTTCAACGCCACTATACTGCTACTTTTCAAGTACTCCTCTTTTTTCACACTATCTAATTGCACTGCTTTTTACCAACTGCGCTAATATACTTTTCGAGTCTCTTTATCTGGTCGTTTGCGAGAGCGAGTGTCGGGTAGAGTACGATTGCATGGTAGTCTCTAAGCTTCTTAGTCGCGTCGAGAAAGTAGAGCACCCACGCCTCTGTCTTTCCACTCCTCGTTCCAGCTCTTAAAACTACATTTAACCCCCTACTTAATTCAATATAGGCCTGGTACTGGTGCTTATAGAGCCTGCAATTCCCAATCTCAAGGCTAGAAAACTCCGGAAGTATGTCTTTGAATGTCACATCGACTTACTCGGGAATTAAACCCTGCTCCGTGTACTTCACATAGCTACACCCCTTAGCCGTGAGGAGCTGTTCAATACTAATACGCATAGTAGCTCCTCGTATTATACTCCTCTAAGTAGGAGAGG
>Ga0080008_140117_pt1 | contig 29078 bp, 35 predicted proteins | sample ConCONMetagenome_FD_69211 | JGI IMG/M metagenome (GOLD analysis project Ga0080008, IMG submission 69211) | Hot spring microbial streamer communities from Conch Spring, Yellowstone National Park, USA - CON_C (SPADES assembly) (version 2) | ecosystem: Environmental > Aquatic > Thermal springs > Hot...
ACAGCTTGTTGAAATAGTGATAGAAGAGGAATCCAATGTAAAGAATTGAAAGTACTCTTTATTACTGTATTTTTCAAGTATTCTTCTAACAATTTCGAATCCAATGTAAAGAATTGAAAGGTGATAATTGCGATCACCATGACTGTCCCGTTGCCGACTAGCAGAATCCAATGTAAAGAATTGAAAGGAAAATCGCTGTAGCTCATGATACTTACCTCCTGAACGCTCTGGAATCCAATGTAAAGAATTGAAAGTTCTCTCCAGCTCCCTCAATGCAACCTCCACCAACTGAGCGTTAGAATCCAATGTAAAGAATTGAAAGGTACTAGTGCTGTCCTCTGTGATGTCTATATTATTGGCTTGCCGAATCCAATGTAAAGAATTGAAAGTTCTATTACTACTTTAACAAGTTCGCATGGAAGCACGTGAAGGAATCCAATGTAAAGAATTGAAAGAAGTACCTGAGCGCTTGGAAGATCAGCGCGAACGGTATGAATCCAATGTAAAGAATTGAAAGAAATTTTTGGGAAACTTGGGAAACGAGCTCTTCAATGAGCTGAATCCAATGTAAAGAATTGAAAGTTAATATTTCTATAATGTCCGCCAGGCGATCGTAGTTAACGTGAATCCAATGTAAAGAATTGAAAGGCATAATAAATCGGGCCCCCAGTCAGGATCCTCTATCCAAGTGGAATCCAATGTAAAGAATTGAAAGAAATTCGATGTAAAGGAAAGTGGTGGAGAGGGCTTTTAAGTGTTTGCTGAGAATTAGTGGAGTGCTGGCTGTGCTTACCGTGTAGTTTTTTAAGTGCTTCTAGAAGTATTCTAGTGAGGGGTGTGGGCCCGTAGCTCAGCCAGGTAGAGCGGCGGGCTTTTAACCCGTAGGTCCCGGGTTCGAATCCCGGCGGGCCCGCAGTGTGCCACTAATAACTAGCTAGGTGTCTCGCTGAGAGCGACTAGACTAGTTGTGAGTAGCTAGTAGTGGGAGTAGTTAAGTGAGAGGCTGAGAGAAGTGTTTTAGAGTGTTCTAGTGCTTTGTAACCAGCTCTATTATTTCCTCATACGCTTTCTTGTATATCTCAGAGGACTCTAGTAGCCTTCTGTTTCTTATGTACTTCGGTGTGGGTTTTGAGATCTCTCTGCCGTGCTCTCTCTGGATCTTGTCTCTGTACACGTCGTCGAATATATTGAACGCGCAGAACGGTATTAGCCTGCCGTCGGGTACAGCGTAGTGTATATCACACCTCTGAACTCTCTGTATGTCGTAGTTGTAGAGATCCATGAAGTGCATTTGCCCTATAAAGAGGAGCTTGTAGTGAAGCTCGCCCAGCGCGTCGTAGCTCCTCTTCAACACTATGTTAACGAGGATCTTGAACACGTCGAACTCCTTCGGAGCCTTGTCCTGATCTATGAACCTTCTAATAGTGTAGAGTAGTTTAAGACCAGCTATAATTCTACTACCCCCGCTGAGGAGATCCACCCACTTCTCTCTCAAGTACTCGAGTAGCCCCTCTACGTCTATGAACTTCGTAATGGGAATTAGCCTAGTTCTCCCACCGCTCTTGTCCACGTAGACGTACGTTCCCACACCGCACACTGGGTGATTAGCCATTTCAAACTTAAACTCGCCGCTGAACCCCTCAATAAACCTCGAGAACGCTATACTGGCGTTCACGGGGAACCACGAGTCTCTCGTTATCTCGCCCTCGGTCTGCTCTTCAATGAGCCTTGAGACCTCTGGAATAGTTATCCTGTACTTCTCGCGCTCGTGTCTCTTCATTAAGCCGGTCAGGCTCACCGGCTGGAAGTTCACCGACCTCACAATGTCGATGTGCTTAGCGGCGAACCTAATAATCGCTCCCAGCTCGTGTGAATTAACTCCCTTAATAATAGTGGGCACTAGGACTACGCTTGTAATTCCAGCCCTCCTGAACACTTCGAGGATGTAGGGGACCTCCCAGTGATTCTTCCAGTTAGTTCTAGGTGTCACTCCATCGAAACTCAAGTACACAGTATTCAGTCCACTCGCTCTCATAGCTCTAGCGTACTCAACAGCCTCCTCCGGGTTCTTAGTAAACATCTCCGCGAATTTCAGGCCGTTAGTATTGAGCTGTATGTGCTTCACACCCTCATCTCTCAGCAACTTAATTATCTCCACTAGGTCTTCGCGTAGCAGCGGCTCTCCGCCAGTTAGCTGCACGGCTACAGTAACGCCCTGCTTCTTCACGCTCCTAATCATAAATCTAATCTGATCAAGCGTGGGCTCGTAGACGTATCCAGCCGCCTCGGCGAAGAAGAAGCAGTACCAGCAGCTTAGATCACACCTGTTCGTCACTACGAGGTTTATTAGTGCACTGTGCTGTTTGTGCATCGTGCAGAGCCCGCAGTTAAATGGGCAGGGCTTCGTGGCTGAAGTGTAGACGTGCTTAGTTCCCCTGCCCTCGTCCCAGAACGCCGTCACTCTCTTATAGAACTCCACGTCTCCATAGTACACCTCCTCTACTACGCCGTGCTCGGGGCAGATACGTCTAATGTAGACCCTCCCCTCCCTCTCGAGTATCACGGCGGGGAGGACTCTGTAGCAGTACGGGCACACGCTCATAGTCAGCGAGAGTGCCTCCTCGCCGTCACGTAGACCAGGAAGAGTGTAAGCGATCTCGCCGACCCGCTTCTCGTAACTCAAGTCTTAGACACCATCTACGAGGTCGTTATAGACTTGTTATAGATTAGTCCTGAAAGGGGTATAAAAAAATACCGGGAACACAGAGAGGTGCTGGTATTGGGCCGGGTCTTCGTGCTAGCCGGCACACCAGGCACTGGCAAGAAGAGCGTTGGCGCTAAATTAGCGGAGCGCTGCGGAGTATTAGCGGTGAATCTAAGTGAGCTGGTCTTAGAGCGCGGACTAGTAGTCGCCTACGACGAGGAGAGGAGTAGCTACATTGTAGACGAGGAGAGAGTACCCGGCTTTATCAGGGAGTACGCCTCGAAGCGCAGCGGCGATGTCTTCATTGAGACCCACTACCCGGAGCTCTTACCAAGTAGTTTAGTCAGCGCGGTCTTCGTCCTTAGAACACACCCACTCGTACTAGAAGAGAGGCTGTTAAAGCGCGGGTGGAGTAGGCGCAAAGTAAACGAGAACGTCATGGCGGAGATATTGGGAGTTGTCGCTTACAGCGCCGTCGAGGCATTTGAACCGAGTAGGGTATACGAAATCGACACTACTACTACGAGCCCGGAAGAGGTAGCTGATGTTATTTGCAGGGCTATTAGAGGGGAGATCACTCTAAAATCCGGGGTTAGTATTGACTGGCTCTCTCAGTTGCCGCTGGAGGTAGTGGAGAGGTTTAGGGACTATGAAGGGGGCGGCGACTAGCCCGGGAGGTATTGTCCTGGCTTCTTGGGGTCAAATATGGAACTTGGTCTCAAAAGCAGATGTAGTGTTACACGTACTAGACGCTAGAGACCCTCACAGTACTTTCAGTAGGAAACTAGTGAGTATTGTGGAGAGAAAGGGCAAAAAGCTCATAGTAGTCCTCAACAAGGCGGATTTAATCCCGAGATCAGTGGCGGAGAAGTGGAAAGAGTACTTTGAGGAAATGGGGTTTCCAGCAGTCTACATGGCGGCTTCAAAACACATGGGCACGTTGAAGCTGAGGGGGGCAATAAAGAGAAACGCGCCAGCCCTCCCCGTAGTAGTTGGCGCTGTGGGCTACCCCAAAGTGGGGAAGTCTTCTATTATTAACGCGCTTAAAGGCAGGCACTCAGCGCCTACTAGCCCTTATCCGGGGAGCCCCGGGTACACGAGGCACTTTCAGCTGTACCGCGTAGACAACAAGATATTAATGATAGATACTCCGGGAATACTGCCAATTGACGGTAGTGAAATCGAGAGGCTGATTAGAGGATACCCTCTGGAGAAGCTAGAAGACCCTGTGAGGCCGGCTATAATGCTAATTGAGAGGATTCTCACGTATAGTCCCAACGCGCTTCTCCGCGCTTATGGTATAGAGACTAGGGATCCTCTCAGAATACTCGAAGAGATCGCGGTTAGGAGGGGCTGGTTTTACAAGACCACTAAAGAGCCTCTTATAGAAGAGGCCGCGAGAGCTGTTATTCGCGACTACCACAACGGGAAAATAAGGTTCTATATTAGACCTCCGAGTACTCAGAGTAGTAGTGGTGGCAGTAGGGGTGGTCTTGAGAGTTAAAATTCTCGAAACTAATCAGCTAGTAGAGCTCGACGTGGAGGGTATTACTGTTAGAGAGCTCTTGTCGAAATTAGGGCTCGCGGTCTCCGAGCACATAGTGCTGAAAAACGGGGAAGTAGTCACGGAGGACGACGTGATCGAGGGGGGCTCAGAGGTAGTGGTGTTCACGGTGAAGTCGGGTGGGTGATCTAGAGGCGTGTAGTGAGCTTAGCGGCGAGGAGCTTGAGAGGTATAGTCGCCAAATACTAGTTATTGGCTGCGAGGGCCAGTTAAAACTCAAAAAGTCACGTGTACTAGTTGCGGGTGCCGGCGGCTTAGGCTCAGCTGTGCTTTACTACCTAGTAGCGGCTGGTATCGGTGAAGTAGTGTTCATTGATGACGGCGTGGTCGAGCTGAGTAATCTCCAGAGACAAGTACTCTACACCACCGAGGACATTGGAGCCCCTAAAGTGCTTGTAGCCGAGAAGAGGCTGAGAGCTCTCAATCCGCACGTTAAGTTGCTGCCGGTACAGGCGACTATAACGGAGAGTGTTCTCGAAGAGCACGTTAAGAACGTAGATGTAGTAGTCGACGCGCTAGATAACTGGGAGGCGAGGTTTACTCTAGATAGAGTTGCGTGGAGGTACTCGAAACCACTAGTTCACGCTGGGGTGGGCGAGTACTACGGCCAGCTAACCGTTATTAAGCGCGGCGTGACTCCGTGCCTGCGGTGCCTATTTAGAGGAGTGAAGGGGGGAGAGCGGGGCAGAGTTGCCGTAGTAGCTACTACTCCCGGGCTCTTGGGGTTGCTGGAAGTGAACGAGGTGTTTAAAATAATACTGGGAGTTGGAGAGCCCCTCTACAATAAGATTCTAGTACTTAATGGCAAGAAGCCCTCTGTAGAAGTAATCGAGATTAAAGGACTTAACTGCGAGGACGTCTGCGAGTCCTAGCCTCCCCGTCTCGGACTCACGAGTACTGCTTCACCACCACCGCGTAGAGCGGAGTTTAAGCCGCCTACTAGCCCAGTTAACGCGAGTAGCGGGAGCGCGGCGGCCTCTAAAAGCGCATTCCAGCTAAAGCCGAGTCGACTTCCTCGCCAATAGCTCTAGTTAAGCCGCTCGCTACCCCCTGGAGCTCTAGACAGCGAGGACCACTCCTCTTAAATTACCGCTCCTCCGAGGAGAGCTACGCGAGTCTTCGCGGAGTCCACCTACAAGCATGTTAACTACTCTCGAGGGGCGGGCTGTCTATGCTTATAGTGACCTATTGAGACACGTAATTAATTAGGGGGTAACTCTCTAGGTGAGCGCGAGGCAAGCTCGATTGGGGGATTGGCAGGCGTGATCTGTTTTAAGCTGGTTCCACAGGGCATTGAGAAGTGTATTAATCGCGAAAAGGCGTCTCTAAGAGAGCTCGTGGAGGAGGTCGGAGACTACTTAGAGGACAACTACATAGTAGTGGTGAACGGGAGAATTGTCGAGAACCCGGAGTACGTAGTCACGAGTAGTGACGTAGTAGTATTCGTGTCGGAGTTTATGGGAGGGTAGCAGGGCGCCTCGAGGAGAGTAGCTACAGTGAGCCCAGCGCCTTTCGTCGTATTGGCTATAATCTCCTCGCGGACTAGTAGCTCCTATGCGCCTCGATCCCGCGCTCTAGTCCTCTCTAACTATGAATCTCGCGTCTACTACTAGAGCCCCCTCTTGGTACGCTATCACGGGGTTTAAGTCGGCTGAGTGCAGTTCTGAGTGCTTCTCGAATATTTCTCCGAGTTTAACTGCTATTTCAGCGAGGCTCTTTACGTCTACTGGTGGAATGCTGCGGTAGCCTCTTAGTAGTGGACTACTCCTTATCTCATTGATCATTTCTACCGCGTCTCTCTCTGTTATGGGCCACACGCGGAACGAGACGTCGCGCAGTAGCTCCGTGAAGACTCCTCCAAGACCAAACATTAGTGTTACATTGAAAACGGGATCTCGTAGCCCCCCAATAATGACCTCTACTCCGGGCCTCCCCATTTTCTGGACTAGTACTCCCGTAATCCTGGCACCGGGCTCTCTCTGACTCTCTCTAGCATTCTCCGCGCGGCCTCTACGACTTCGAGCGCGCTGTTCAGGCCTACGACTACCCCGCCAACATCGCTCCTGTGGCTAATATCCGGCGACACGACCTTGATCACTACGGGAAACCCTATTTTCTCAGCGGCGAGACCGGCCTCTTCAGGAGTCTCTACGATACTGTACGGTGGAATGGGTATGCTGTACTCCTCTAGGAGCTTAAACGCCTCTTCATCTGGTAGCTTTCTGAGCCTAGCCACTAAGCCCTTTATGTGTATTTTTACTCTAAACCCTATTTAAGCGCCTAGTCCGAGGCTACTAGCCGGCGCCCAGTCCCCGCCACCTTGGTTTAAGTGTTTAATAACTAATTAATACGCGCAATCAGCCATACCTACTAGTCAAGTGTTTAGAGTCTAGACACGTGATCAGTGGTTAAGTTAATCGCGAATTAACTATGCCTCTGTATAGTTAACACCGAACCCCACTGTGAGACCCCAGATCACGGGGCGCCCGAGTAGGTCTCTGCGAGTGGGGCGTGGAGGCACCACACAATTATACAAACACACACGTGTATGTGAGTAAGTACAGAAAGCAGTGAGACACAACACTATAAGTGGATCAGTAGTGTAATACCCACTAAGCCCGATCTACAGTCGGGGCTCGGAGACTACATAGCCGAGGCTCAGATTTGATCTCGTGAACAGCTAATAGCGGTAGTACCGGTAATTACACGCTACTAGTAGTAATAGTAGCCAACAGCGCTCCGTGAATCGAGTCACTACGCAATACCAAGACTACTATGCCGTGAACTAGTCACACAGAGCTCGAGACCTCTACAACGCTCTAGATCGGTGTCTAGTCGACAATACCGTGACTCAGGCTCACTAGTAATCACACTACGAGTAGTGTAATAGGTGGGCTTTACGCTAACCGTAGTAAATAGCTATAAAATGAAGTGTCTACTTGTGGCACAGTAGACTAGACGGTGTCGAGTAAAGCTCGCACAGGGCACTTACACTTGTTTACTGTGATTTAGCGGTATTACTAATGAGGCCCGATCACATGGCCCGCGCCTGAAGTGAGCCGGATACTTCTCGGAGACTTCACTATAGCGCTTTCTCCTCGGTATTACTGATTTCTTCGAGTATATTTTTGTATTTTCACAGAGCTCGATCTCGCTGTGTAATTACTGGTGTACTTCTCTAAGTACTCTAGTTACTTGCCGTGTATCTGAGTACTAATTATTGTTTCAGTGTACTACTGCACGAGCTCTCTAATTCTTGATATTAGTTGTCTAGCTCTCTCCGGGTCTGTGGGGTTTCCCGCGCGGCCATTGACTTTAATGTAGGTGCCCACAATTACGCCGTCGACGAGTCTGAGCACTCTCTCAGCGTTCTCCGGGGTCACACCGCTCCCGGCTAGTACTGGCACAGGCGAGTACTTCTTAGTTAGCTCTAGTAGTCTGAGTGGCGGGGGCTCTCCAGTCCTGAGCCCTGTAACCACTAGCGCGTCTGCCCCACCCCTCTCAACGTAGTCCTCTACGAGCTCTCTGTAGTAGTCTTCTAGAGTGCTCTTAGAGACAACGGGGCTCTCCGCCTCTAAGAGGCTGAGCGCGAACCTGAGACTCGAGGCGTGTTTAACCAGCACGTCGGCGTAGACTTGCACCCCCGGGTAGTTCAGCCTGAGAGCTCTTAGCCTGGGGGCCTCTGGCTCAATTAAGCCGGAGTCCGAGACTATAGTCTCCACGAGAGCGTTTACTCTAATAAACTCCGCGCCACCAGCAACAGCTACGCTGTAGGCCTCTCTCCCCGAATTCCTCAGCAAGTTCACGCCTACTTTCAGACTAGTAGCCCTCACGACCTCTCTCACAATACTAGTCATTGAGCACAGAGTCAGCGGATCTCGCACCCTCTTAGAGTACGGGGCGTCACCGTAATTCTCGACAATAACGCCACTATAGCCGAGCTCCTCGAGGAGCCCGGCCTCCCTCACAGCGTACTCGACCACGCTATTTAACTCGACGCGAGTGTAGAGTGACGGCAACCTCGGGAGGTGTATAACAGCAATAACCTCCTTCAAGCCCACACCACTAGAAAGGTGTGTCTTCAAAGTATTAATACTAAGCTCTAAGCAGTAGTCGCAGCGATCTTCGCGCATTTGCGCTAAGCACGCCAAGAGCCTCTCGAACATCCAAACTAACACTCAGAGCGCAGTAGTAGAGTAACTGAAACGGCGTCACTAGACCCAGTCGCCAATTTAGATCACGTGCCGCGCCCGCGGCCGATCTAAGGGTAGTTTAAGTCTAGTAGTGTGAGGAGGCTACTACGACAGTTCAAGTTGTGAGTGTAGAGTTGAAGCTAAACACTCTCTGAGAAGGCGCTACGCAGAGTACACTATAGTAGACTGTGGAGTTTTTGGAGAGCGCTCAGGCTAAAGTGGTTTCAAGGAGTCATCTAGTTCTGAGTATAGGTGTCTCTAGACTTCTCGCTACTCCTCAATTGTAGTAGCGCTTTCTTAATTATCTCTATGAGATAGCCCTCTTCACCCGGAAAACCCTTGCCGATGAACTCCCCGTCTACTAGCAACTCGGGGTCCTCGCTGTCCCCGTCTAAGACGACTACTTCTAGTGGTTCACCTAGCTCGCGCTCTAGTACGTCCTTGACTTCTAGTAGCCAGGAGTAGAGAGTGTATCTCCAGTAGTTGTTCCTGCCACGCACTGTTACTACTACTATAACTACTCACCTACTCCACTGTGACAGTTTTTGCCAGGTTTCGCGGGCGATCTGGGTTTAGACCCCTCCTAGTAGCGGTGTAGTAGGCGAGTAGCTGCAGGGGTGGTGTGTGAGATATGGGTGTGAGGAGCCAGTGGGGGCAGGGGACTTCTACTGCGTAGTCTAGTAGGCTCTTAAGCTCGCTCCCCTCACAGATGACTCCGAGAGCCTCGGCGCCGCGGGCTCTCATCTCCTCAATGTTGCCTTTAATGGCCTGTTCAACTCGGCTAATTCCCGGCACTACAAACACTACGGGGAAGCCGCTCTCAACGAGGGCTATTGGTCCGTGTTTAGACTCGCCGGCTGGGTAGGCCTCAGCGTGTATGTACGCGACTTCTTTTACTTTCAGCGCGCCCTCTTTAGCGATCGGCACGCCAACGTGCCTGCTCAAGTAGTACGCACTAGTCTTACTGGCAAGTGTAGCCGAGAGGCTGTACGCTATTTTCTCACTCTTCTCCACGCTGACCTCTACTACTCTAGGGGACTCCTCCAGGGTCCTCGCGATCTCGGATTTCTCGCTCGCGGAGAGAGCGCCTGTGTGCTCAGCTACTTCTACTAGTAGCCACGCTAAGAGGAGTGTCTGTGTCAGAAAAGTCTTAGTAGCCGCTACGCCTATTTCAGGGCCTGCTCTAGTGTAGAGTGCTATGTGGCTCTCTCTCGGAATAGCCGAGTCGACTACGTTTGAAACAGCTATAACTCGCACCCCCGCACTCTTAAACCCTCTCACAGCTTTCAGTACATCCATGGTCTCGCCACTCTGACTAATTGCTAGTAAGACGTCTCCCTCGCTAGCGACGTTACTGTAAGACTCGTACTCACTAGCTATAAACGGCACGGTGAGCAGCTTGGTTTGCGTATTAGAGGCGAGCGCGTAGAACTCGGCGGCGTGGTAGCTAGTCCCCGCGCCAGTTACAAATACGCGCTCAGCCTCAGCAATGACTTTAACGGCTAGCGAGAGCTCCCGCCCGCTCTTTAAACCCGCGAGAGTATTTCTCAGCGCTTGCGGCTGCTCGCGGATCTCTTTGAGCATGTAGTGCAGATACCCGCCTTTCGAGGCCTCTTCAATGCTCCACTCAACGAGCCTCGCGTACTTCACGTAGTCTACCATCTCGCCCGTTAAGAGGTCTTCCACTACAATAGTAGTGGGGGTTACGTAGCCAACCCAGTAATCCCTGAGCACTAAGACTTGGCGAGTGTGATCTAGTACTGCTGGTATGTCGCTTGCTAGTACATTGTAGCCTCTTCCCAGGCCCACGACTAGCGGGCTGTCTTTCTTGGCGAAGAATATCTTGTTCTCCTCGAGAGGCGTGATCATTAGTATTGCGTAAGCGCCTCTCAGCTCCCTCACGGCTCTCTTAAAGGCCTCGTAGACGTCTCTAAACTCCTCGTAGTACTCCTCGACTAGGTGAGGTATGACTTCAGTGTCAGTATCGCTTTTAAAGACGTGTCCTCTACTAGTAAGCCTCCTCCTGAGCTCGTCGTAGTTTTCTATAATTCCATTGTGAACAACTGCAAAGAGCCCTTTACAGTCCACGTGGGGGTGGGCATTGATATCAGATGGCGGCCCGTGCGTAGCCCACCTCGTGTGCCCTATGCCAGTAGTGCCAGTGTACTTCGTGAACTGTAGCTTCTCCTCGAGATCTCTCAGCATCCCCTTACCCTTAGCGAGTAAGAGGCGCCCACTACTAATCACAACTATGCCGGCTGAGTCGTAGCCCCTGTACTCGAGTCTCCGTAGACCAGTGTACAGTAGCTTACCTAGTTCTCGCGTAGTACTAAAACAGAGGCCGATTATTCCACACACGCGCTGAGACACCACGAAACTGTACTCGGCCTACTACGTGGTGTAGCTCTTTGAGAGTAATAAGTGTGCTGAGAGCTTAATTTTAATCTTCGAGTCCAGCTAAGTAACTCTGGGTGTTTAGGACTTGGAGTTCACTGTTCTCAAAATAACGGGCAAGGCGTTTACTAGTAGTGAAGTCTTGTCTAAGTATGTGAACGTTATTAGAGAGCTCTCTAAGACTCGTAGAGTTGTTGTAGTTACAGGTGGTGGCGAGGTGGCTAGGAAGTACATTGAACTAGCGAGGAGTCTCGGAGTCGGTTCAAACTACTGGCTCGACGAGATCGGGATATGGGTGTCGAGGCTTAACGCGCTGGTCTTAATAGGGGCTCTAAGCCCCCTCTCAGCCCCAGAGCCCCCGCAAACACTCGAAGAGATCGTCAAGTCGGCTCTGCTATACCCAGTCACAGTGACCGGCGGCCTCGTGCCGGGGCAGTCTACGGCGTCAGTACTACTCCAGGCGGCCGAAGCACTTGGAGTTAAGAAGGCGTACTACTTCTCAGCTATTGGCAAAGTGTACACTAAAGACCCCACGAAGCACCTGGACGCCAAGCCGCTCAGCGAAGTAGCGGCTACTGAGTTGAAGAAGCTAGTGGAGCAGAAGACTCTTCCAGGAGACTACGCTCTTATAGATGCTCAGGCACTGGAGCTGGCAATTAGGAGTAGTGTGGAGATACAAGTTCTCGACTACAGAAACCCGGAGTCCATATTCGAGGCGCTAAAAGGGAAGAACCCCGGTACTAGAATTATTCCCAAGTAGCGGTGTACTCGCAACTCGACTCTCACAATTCTACTCTCAATTAAACCCAAGTACGCTGAGGAGATACTCAGTAGCTTAAAAGAGTACGAGTTGAAAAAGGAGTTTTATTCAAAACTGGAGCTCGAGTAGTGCTATACGCGTCTAGACCCATTAAACCTTGTAATACACCTAAGTGAGCCTAGAAAAGCAGGTCTGCACAACCCGTCGAGGTCGTATATTGTTCTAAGACCTAGGAAACCCGTTCACGCTGAGACACTAAGACTCGTTAAAGCGGCAAGACTCTAGTCGCCCGGCGACGCGTCTAGCCCAGTAGAGGAGTACTTTCGCCTCGCACTGTGAGGGGAGAGACCTCGTTACAAGTCTCTTTAAGGCGAGATTACACCTCCTCCTCTTATCGTCAGTACTAATAGCTAGACTAGTGACCTTTTCGAGAGCCTTAATTAAGTTGATCATGTCCTCTCTAGTAGCCCTAGGGGGAACGTTCGTGGCGGGTCTCTTCTCCCTCTTCCAGAGCTCCCAGAGGAATATCGCTACTGCTTGTGAAATATTCAGTACGGGGTAGCTGGGGCTCGCCGGTATTGTGACTAGGAAATCGGCTTTTAGTATCTCCTCGCGCGTTAACCCTGTGCTCTCTCTTCCAAATATCAGCGTAACCTTCTCGGCCCCGGGGTATATCTTCTCGGCGAACTCCTCGAGGGTCACAGCCTGCCTCAGCACGTCTCCCTCGCTGTGCCCAATAGCGCTCGTAGCGGCTGATACGTGTACACCCGCTAGAGCCTCGTCTAGACTACTAGTCACTACGCTTTCGAGTAGTAGCTCTCTGCCTCCCGCAGCGTATTTTAAAGCCTCCTCTACACTCGCAACGGGGTTTACTAAGTAGAGCTCTTTCACCTCGAAATTCGCGCAAGTCCTCGCTATCACTCCCAAATTAACAGCGCCCTCAATTCCGACTAGTACAACTCTGACTTTCACGCGTGAAGACACCCTCTAGAGCTGTAAGCGCCTCGAAGAAGAAATTCCTAGTCCTCTCCAGGGTTACAGCGTATCCGAGGCGCTCTAGCTGCGAGCGTATAACACTGGGCTTGGAGAGCGAGGAGTAGACGAGGTAGAACCGGCCACACTGCCTCAGAATACTAGTAGAGGCCCTGATAAAGCACAGTGCCTTCTCATACCCCTCAACACCCCCATTAACCGCCTCGTCTCTAGCAGCGTGGTCTTCTGCTGGGAGGTAGGGGGGATTTGCGAGAACTATGTCTACGGAGCTGGACCTAATGGGGAGAGTGTCGCACGCGTCGCTTTGAACTATAACTGAGAAGGCGGCGACGGCGTTTAAAGCCACGTTGACACTAGTTGTCTTGACGGCGTCGTCATGCACGTCGATGAAGACTACGCGCTTGCACCTACTATTCAATAGTGCGTAGATACCTAAGACACCACTACCACACCCAAGGTCCACGCAGGTGTCTCCGTGAGCGCTACTGCTCTCAAGTACTTCCAGCAGGAGCCAGGTGTCGTCGCTGGGCTTGTAGACGTCGCCGAGGTACTCTAGTCTGGGCTCTGCTCGCACGCAATAACACCCATTTCACGCAGGGTTTTTGCGAGTTCTAGTAATGCTTCACTACTAAGCATAAACACCCTCTTACCAGCAATAACCCTCCCGAGGGGGCCCAGATTTTCGACTCTCACGCCGAGTCTCCTAGCGAGGACCTTCTCAGCTAGTTTTCGCCTCTCTCTGAAAAGAGATCTCGTTAGCTCTTCCAGAGCGCACACCTCCTCGCCGTACTCTCTTCTACGCTCGAGTACCACTACTCCGTGGAACACCTCTGGCTCGGGGTAGAAACTCGCAGGTGTGTAGACGCCCCCCTGAGTTACTCTGAAGAGAGTGTTCACGAGAATAGTCAATTTGCCGTAAGTCCTAGAGCCCGGCTTAGCTGTTAAGCGCTCAGCAACTTCTCTCTGTAGCGTGAGAACAGCTCTTTTAACTCTATTGGCTCGCGCGACTTTTACCAGCAGATCTGACGTCACGTGGTAGGGAATATTAGAGACTACTTGCTCCGCGCCTGGAGTGTACTTGTCGGCGTCTGCGTTAACAACTGTGAAGCGAGGACTCTTTACGACGTCAGCAGCGACTTCACAGAGCCTCCTGTCTATTTCAACGCAGAGAAGCCGGGGGACCCTAGTTAGAAGAGCTAGTGAGAGAGTTCCAATACCGCAGCCAATTTCAACAGTGTCCACTGGGGCGGTGTTCTCGAGGATTTCGCCTATAAGGCGGGGTTCTACTATGAAGTTCTGGCTTAGTTTTTTACGAGGCCTCACTCTATAAGTGTTGAGAACGCGGAGAGTCCACTCAAAGAGCTCTCGGCGGCTCACTGTAGCGGGGTTAAATAAGCTCTCCATACAGTTTCTCCAAGTAGCCGAGGTAAATCCCGGTTTTCTCGCGTGGGCGAATAAACAAGTAGTACTTCTCACCCCCCATGAGCTCGGTTATAATGCGGTTAACGAGTACTTTAACGGGGTCTATTTTAGTCCTCTCCTTTATGTCGTTAAAACTCGCGAACTTGGCTTTTCTCCTCTCCTCTAGTATAGTCTCGAGGGCTTTACTACCAACTTCTGGTAGTAGTCTTAGCGAGTGTAGCCTTATGTTAATCGGCTCAGCAATATTGAAGAATTCGACGAAGATCTGCTCTTTTTCCTGGAGTATTCTCTTAATTGCCTCTGGTAAATTAGACCTGGCTACGGCTGTGAGCTCGTTGTACGTTATTGGTATTATATCCCTTAAGGGGCTGTACTCGCCGAGCTCCACTCTGCTCAGTATATCTACTCTCACAGCTGGTAGCGGCGTCGCTTCTAGGAGTGTGAAGTACTTAGTTCCTACACCCTGAATAAACGGGTTATTCCTGTGCTTGGGGTGTATGTCGTGTGGATTACCAATCTCCAAGTAGTCGAGCACGTAGAGAGCGTCCTCGTAGTGCCTTCCTCCGCGCGCTCTCTCCAAACGCCTAAAAGGAGGTCTTGACACGCAAGAGAGCCCTCAGCGAGATTTGTGTCTTGGACGCTCGGTTTTCGAGACGGGTATATTGTGAGGGGAGAGTGATATATTTTACTGCTGAGTGCAGTACTCTTTAGTAGTCTTTATAATGTTCTCTAGGAAGCTCTCTTCAAAAGTCCTCTCTTCAACTTGCAGTATGGCTATCAACTCGTCTATACTGCTCGGGCAGATATTCATGATCATAACTATGCTCTCCTCTTTCAGCCCCAGCTCCTCTAGCTCTCTACGTAGTTCACCTGCTTTTTCAACGGGTACTTTGGAGAACTTGTGGAGATACTCTAGTACTCTCAGGGCGAGAGTGGGACTCGTAGTCGTCTCGCTCTTTAACTCCTCCACGTACTTCTCAATGTACTCTAGTGCCTCGGGGTTTGAGAGAAGCCTGACTTTTACGGCTTTAATTTTACTTGAAACACTCATAGAGGAAACACCACTAAGAGCGCGACAAGCTATTTGTCGAGTTAAGACTGCGTCTCGCCACTACTTGTGCTCTGAGCAGTGACAACGGGTTTTTCAGCCGGCCTTAAGTGCTCGGGCCTAACGAAGAGTATTTTCTCCCTATCGCCGAGCATTACGCTAACAATGTAACACCTGCCGCGCTTACCAATGACTACTCCTGTCTTGCCGTGATACCTCCTGTGAGGCATTCCACTGTGAATAGAAGGATTTATAACAATGTGTACTCTATCTCCAACTTTATAGTCAATCATAAGCAAACTCAGCGGTGGCACACTACCCCGCTCTCTAACACTCTTCTTCAGTAATTTTCTAGTTCTGTGCCTGTACCCCTTTGGCGCTTTAACCAAGAGATATCACCGAGTACCAAGTGTACGCGTATTAGGTGGCTAATAACTTAATAGCACTCAGTCTTTAAAAAGACAGTCTTTTAGAGAGGAGTAATTGGGTGTAGCCTATTACGCGCTCCTTCGGTGTAGTAGCTCGTAAAGCTTCTCCTCCACGTATAGTACGTCGAGCTCTATGGGTATGAGCGTCTTGTTTAGAACTGAAGCGAACGAGGGGTCTGTGCGGCCCTGGTCTCCGTGCACCAGCTCTTTGACGTACAACCCGCTCTCACAGTGAATAAGCGCCTCAAATACTCTAGAAGTGAGCTTAACGGCCCTCACAGCGTAGACTCTCTTCACTCTCTCACGCTCTCTCCTCTTCCTCCTTACTAAGCGTAGCAGAGTCATCTGGTGTATAGTCGCGTCAGCGAAGAGCTCTTCGAGCCTCCTCAGCTCGCTCTCACTAATATCTTCAAATGGAGAGTACACGCAAACTCTGTAGACTTTACTAGCTCTCTTAGAGAGCTCTTTAAGTAGAGCACCGGCCCTTCTAGGTGCAGGGCCCTCAATAGCGAGTTTTACGGGGCCTCTACTGTGTAGAGCCACGTATTCACGCAACTCCTCAACACTAGTGCTCCTCTTGAGCGGGGATTTCACTTCAATTACTAGTGGTCGACCCGAGCCAATCATTCTAGCATCTACGTCTTCGCGGCCAGCCGCGTGAATTACCACTTTACTCGCGTTAAAGAGACTCTTCAAAGCGCTCTCGACGGACTCTTGCACGCTCAGCGGGTACTTCTTAACTCCACTGAGAGTGTACCACGGTGCCTGAGATATTCTCCTTCCGAGCTTCCAGTAGCGTCCGTAGAGCAGTAGTGGCTTTACCTCGACGCTCACACTGTAGTTAGTAAATTCGCTACTAAACGAGATCACGACTACGGCGTCCGGGTTTACGAAGTCGGGTTTAAGCCCGCTCTTATCGCGCATAATTTTCCCGACCTCTCTCTTGATCTCTCTTTTAAGAGACTCGGCGTATTCAAGTCCGCACTCCAGGAGCAGCTGTAACTCGCGCCCTGCAAGCTCCTTGTCTAGAGTAACGCCTACTAGGAAAGACGCCACGTGGAGCTTCTCTAGCTCTTTAATGGCCTCCTCGGCGAGGCGCTCGTACATCTGGGGGGTTGGCGCGTTTCTGCACACGTAGCACTCGTGAGCACTCAACTCTGAGTTAAATAGCTTCTTATACGTAGTTGCTACAGCTGACCCAGCGTTGGCGGCGACTCTCTCGAAGTACTCTCTACTAATCTCGCCTCTAGTATACTGTGCATGTAATTTCATTGCGAGGAGTGTTTTGAGAGCGCGCCCCCGCTCGGCATTACTAACTCCGAGCCCTAGTCTAGCGAAGAGCCTGCCTAAGCACGCATCGCAGAGTGGGTACTTAACTAGTATTCTCTCTGCTCTCCCGAGTACATCGTCGTAGAAGTTCACGGTAAACCACGTACTGAGCTCTACTTCATTAACTCCCTGAGCTTAGATAAGTCTACTCCTAGGCTCTCGAGCTTCTTTAGATCAGACTTTCTAATCCTCTTAGCGAGCTTCTTTAATAGCTCGTACTGCTTCAGTAGCTCTTTTACGTCTTCGACTTCAACACCAGCTCCGCGAGCTATTCTCCTCATTCTGGACTTGTCAATTACTTCTGGATTATCGAGCTCCTCGTAAGTCATGGAGTTAATTATCGCGATCCACTTCTCTAGTTTCTTCTCGAGCTCTCTACTGTCGATTTCAAGTGGTATTTTCACGCCGAGCCCCGGAATCATCTGTAGGACTTTGCGTAGAGGGCCTAGCTTCTTCAAGTTAACTAGTTGCTTGTATATTAGCCTCATGTTGATTCTACCAGACAACATGTCCTCGAGGTCTTTCTCTGTGAACTCGACTTGTGCTCTTCTAACAGACTCCACGAGGCTCTCAATGTCTCCTAGACCCAGTATTCTCGCAACAAATCTCGAGGGGTTGAAGGGCTCTAGTTCATCTACCTTCTCGCCTGTTCCAATGAACTTAATAGTGGCACCAGTAGCGGCTACAGCTGAGAGTGCTCCGCCACCGCGCGCAGTCCCGTCTAGCTTAGTTACGACTATTGAGCCTATCGGGGTAGCCTCGTGGAACTTCTTGGCGATAGTGTAGGCTTGTTGCCCAGTAGACGCGTCAAGTACGAGCATAATCTCGTCTGGCTTGACCTTCTCGTAGATCTGCTTCATCTCCTCGAGTAGAGCGTCTTCTTTGTGGTGCCTCCCCGCAGTGTCTATTATCACTATGTCAAAGCCCCTCTCAGCGAAGAACTTAACGCCCTCAATAGCTATTTTAACAGCGTCCTTGCACTCGGGATCCCCGTAAACAGGCACACCTATCTTCTCTCCTAGTTGCTTGAGTTGATCGTACGCGGCGGGTCTGTACGTGTCGGCGGCTACGAGGCCTACTTTATACCCCTCGTACTTGTAGAAGTTCGCTATCTTAGCCGCTGTAGTCGTCTTCCCGCTCCCCTGGAGCCCCACGAGCAGTATTACCCACGGCCTCTTAGTTGGTTTTAGAGGAGGCTTCTTCTCCCCACCGAGGAGCTTAACGAGCTCTTCGTAGACTATAGTTATAAACCAGTGCCTCCTGGGAACACCTGGCGGCGGCTTCTCCTCGAGAGCTCTCTGCTTAATTCTACTAGTGATCTCCGCTACGAGTTTAACGTTGACATCTGACTTTAAGAGCTCTTTCTGCATTTCTCTAATAAACTCGTTGACGGCGTCTTCGTATTTTTCTCTCTTTAAGAAATTAGCCAGTGCGCTCTTCAGGCCCTCGAAGACCACTAGTAAGCACCCCTCTCATACTTGTAGACGAGTAATCGACCTTTAAGGATTAATTTCTACATGTTCACCTCTAGTGCGCGGAGTTGATAGCTGAGTGGTTTGTGCGGGGGGTGGGATTTGAACCCACGCAGGCCTACGCCAGCGGATCTTGAGTCCGCCCCCTTTGCCAGGCTCGGGCACCCCCGCTCCACTTAACTCTACTCTTGTAGAGCCCCTATAAAGCTTCTACTAGTTGACGCCATTTGAGTAGTAAGATTTTAAAACTAGTTAGACATTTCGTAGTGTCTAGGCGTGGTGGTTAGTTATGCCTCTCAGACCTGCAAGGTGCTACACGCACTTTAGCGGCCCGCCTTACACTAGAAAAGAGTACATTCCAGGCATTCCGCCACCAAAGATCTCTAAGTTCGAGATGGGTGATATTAAGAAAGACTACGATTACGAAGTAGCACTAGTCGTGGAGGAAGCGGGGCAGATTAGGCACAACGCTCTCGAGGCGGCGCGCGTAATGGCTTTAAAGAGGCTCTCTACTAAACTCGGAGAGAACAATTTCTTCCTGAGAGTAAACGTCTACCCACACCACGTTCTGAGAGAAAACAAGATGCTAGCTTTTGCCGGAGCTGACAGGCTACAGGAGGGTATGAGGCTCGCGTTTGGAAAGCCGATTGGAACAGCGGCTAGAGTGTACCCCGGTCAAGTAGTCTTGTTCGTGAGGGTCTTTAAAGACCACGTAGCAGTAGCTAAAGAGGCTCTCAAAATAGCGGCGTCAAAACTACCACTACCAGTGAGAATAGTCGTTAAGCCACTAAAACCAGGTCTGCCCTCCTCTATCTAGTTGAGGAGCAGTAGTTTTGAGTACTAGTGACATATGCGAGCTCTACTCTATTAGACTAGACAGCGCACTAGAGAAACTTAGAACTCTAAAAGCCCGTAGAGTTCTCCTCCACGCCCCCAATGGATTAAAGCCTCTTTACAACTGCGTCGCGAACGCGCTGAGAGATCTAGGCGTCGAGGTCTTCTACTCGAGCGAGCCCGGTTACGGCTCGTGTGATATCCCCCTTGAAGAGGCTAGAGAAGTAGGAGTAGACGTGATAGTGCACATAGGTCACGAGGAGTACACTCTACGCGAGCCGGCCGGACACAGCCTGCTAACTGCAGTCTACGTTCCCGTTTACTACACTATTGAGCTGAGTAGTGAGGTGCTAAGTACTCTCTACAGGCTTCTAGTGGAGAGCAGTACAGAGAGGGTTACCGTATCCTCTACTCTCGTTGAGAGCTTGCAGAGGAGGCAAGTAGCGCGCTACTTAGAGGAGAGGGGGCTGACTGTACAAGAGGTGCCAGTACCCCTACTGGGGTGCTACTACAGCCCGGTAGTAGCCCTAGATAGGAGCGTAGACGCTCACGTAGTCGTCTCCGGCGGGGTTTTTCACCCACTTGGACTGGGCCTCGTCTCTAGAAAGCCCATCTTAGTCGTAGACCCCTACTCTCAGCGCGTGTGGTCAGCGCGGGAAGAGGCAGATAGGGTTTTGAAGAAGAGGTTTTACGTACTGCTAAAAGCCAGAGAGGCGTGGGGCGGGCGGTTAGGAGTAGTTATTGGTGACAGGCCAGGCCAGTACAGGGAGGCGCTAGTAGAGCTCGTGGAGGCGCTGGCTAGGAGGGCTGGGTTCAGAGTATACAAGATTACTTCGAGTTACACTACGCTCGAGAGGCTCGCGGCTATTGACAACGCACTGGGGCTGGACCTCTACGTTGTGACGAGTTGCCCGAGGCTCCCAATAGACGACCTCGCAGAGTTCTACAAGCCGGTCTTAACACCGGGAGAGTTTATAATGCTCGCGAGGGGGAGTGAGAAGTACATTTACCCGTGGTGACGACGTAATTGACGCTAGTTAGTAGTAAAGCGGAGCTCGAAAAAGCCCTAGCTGTCTACGAGGCGGAGAGAAGAGTCTTTAGGAGAGAGCTCGAGCAGTACCCCACTCCCACAAGTCTCGTGGCCCACATCTCGTGGCTCAGTGCTCTCAAAGGCGACACGAACGGCCGCACTGTAGCTGATTATGGTTGTGGTGATGGAAGGATAGCAGTGGCCTCTCTGATAGTAGGGGCTTCTCGCGCAGTCTGCGTAGAGATAGACGAGAACATGGTTAAACTGGGGGCTCTACTAGCCCTTCAGCACTGCTCTCAGCTGAGTAGTAGAGTAATATTTGTAGTTGGAGACGCGACGAGAATGCGGCTCAGAAATGTAGACTTAGTCGTGATGAACCCTCCTTTTGGCGTCGTAAAGAGCAATAGGGGGCTAGACGTGAAATTTCTACTCTCAGCTCTGCAAAGCGCGAAGAAAGTGTACAGTATTCACAAGTACTCTCAGGGCTTCTACAACATCTTGAAGAAGCTTAGCGAGGCGTTGAACTTAGAGCTGGAGTACGCTGAGATAGTAGACTTTGAAATCCCAATGCTGTATTATAGGCACAGGCGGAGAGTTCATAGATTTAAAGCGATATTCACAATACTAGCGAGAAGAGAGGGTGAGGCTCTACGAGCTTTGTAGCGCCGGGAGAGGCTATTTGCGTCGAGGAGGAAGCGATTCCAGGCGAGTTTGTAGGTAGTGACGGCAAGGGCTACTTGAGGTCACAAGTTGTCGGAGTAGTCTTCCACAACAGATTTAAGAAAATAGTTAGCGTGAAGCCTCTAACTAGAAGAGAGCTAACACTACGACAAGGCGTAATTGTAGAGGGCTGGGTTTACGACGCACACGAAGACGTAGCCGTTGTGAAGATATACAGAGCCAATAACATCCGGGCGAACGCTATTGGCCTGCTACACGTATCTCAGATCTCGAGTGAGTACGTCGCGGAAATACAAGACTACGTGAGACCCAGCGACACTATCAGGGCGAGAGTAACGAATAACACGCCACCGTACCTACTCACAATCAAAGAGCCTCAACTAGGAGTAATTCACGCTTACTGTGGCTCCTGTGGTGAGGAGCTGTACTTAACTAGTAGCGGCGTCCTCGTCTGTAAAAACTGTGGAAGGGTGGAAAAGAGAAAGGTGGCTAGCGGAGGCTACATACTAACAACTACTTGAGGTGAACAAGTGCCGCTCGTCAAGAGGAGGTTTTTTGTACCCTGTAGAGAGGAGGAGTGTTCTAAGCTCTACGAGCTCGTCAAAGACAGGCTCCCTCCACTGAGTCACGCAGAGTTCTCCTTTACTAGTAAAGGCCTCTTCATAGAAATATACGGCTACGAGACAGACGTTAAGTCCGCGTGGCTGGAGATTAGGAGAGTTCTAAAGTCCCTCAAAGAGGCTCTCTCAGCGCGTAGAGGCTTGAAGAAGCACAGTGTAGAGCTCATCAACCAAACTATTAGGAAGACCTTCCCGCCGGGGCTTCTAGTCGAGATCGCTAGGCGTCTTGGGCGCGAAGCGGTGTTTGCGAGAGGAGAAAACGCAATTCTCTCAGACATGTCTTTTGAAGAGATAACTAGGCTTGCCGAGTTAGTAGCCGAGAACAATGCTTCACTAGCTAAGATCTCTAAAAACACCTCGACGAGGTACTACTTAGTAGCGTGTGTAGTTCTAACTGGACTGCCCGTTGAAGAAGTCGTCGAGATCTCGCGTAGCCTCGGGCTAGTAGACGTCGAGGAGGATGGCAGAGTCGTCGTTAAATTAGAGTGGAGGAGCGCCTTAGATAAGTTCTACAGGAATTCTAAACAACAGAGTAGTAGTTGAGCGCGCTACTCGTATTCACGCCACGTGTAGCCGCACTTCACGCACTTGTAAAATCTCGTTGGAGGCTCGTCAGCGGCGCGGGTCTGTATAACCCAGTAGTAAGCCTCGTTGTGCCCACAGCGCTTGCAGACCACGTCTCTAGTTACGGGTAGGTTTAGTTCGCTCTCTTCAACTACAATGGTCTTTTCCTTAGCGCTGTGCTCGATTTTAGAAGTCACTGTAAGAGACCGCTGCGGGGACTCTACGCGGTAATTACACCTAGAGCAGACTAAGTACACTTTGCCCCCTTCTCGCTTCGGCTTTAAGAGGCCTCCGCACTTGGGGCAAAACGCTGTCACTGAGTTACACCCTTAATTAGACACCTCTCTAGGTCGCTTATTAAAAAACCACTGGTTGAGAGCCTTAGACTACTCGCCTCGAGTAGGCAGAGGGCGAGTAGCACTATTTTGCAGTACTCACTCGCGTAGAGTAGTGAATCACCCCCTTCAACTACTCTAAAAGACTTGAATCTGGCACTGTACTTGCTCTCTGTGCACGGCACGGTGTATGTGACTTCGCTGTACGTCCTGATTTTATCCCTCAAGTACACTTCAAGGTCAATAGGCGCCTGTCGAGTAATGTAGAGCTCTTCGAGGAAGTTAGCTCTGTAAGTTGCTAGTACAACATGGTCTCCGAGTAGGCCGTAAGCGAGTACTCTACTCTCTCTCTTCACTCTAAGACCTCTTCAATAATCCTCTTAAACTCGGCTATTTCGCTCTTTAGTCTACTTATAACCTCTACGAGGACGGCGGAGGGCTTTACCCCCTCCTTAGTAATTAGCACAAACTCCATTACGTCTCTAAGTGGGTGTGGTATTCTGTACGCAGCGTACTCTACAGCTGGGTGTCTCAGCGCCTCTTTCATTAACATGTTTCCCAGAGTGTGGTCTTCTCCAGTGATCTCTAGCACCAGCTCTCTATCAGTCTTCGATATAACTCTCACTTCCACGTCAGTGCACCACGGGAGTTGCTAGTATCGAGTTTCCTTTTAAATCTTCTAGTGCACTATACACTCTGTGGTGGTGTATTTTGAAGCTTAGTTTTAGAGAGGCTACTATATGGAAGTACGCTATCTCAGCTATTTCAAAGATCATTGAGGAGGCCAGCTTCAGGATTACAGAGGAGGGGCTTAGACTCAAAGCTATGGACCCCTCAGCAGTAGTCTTAGTAGACTTCTACATTCCGAGAGAGGCCTTCTCGGTATTTGAAGTGGAGAGGGAAATAACTATTGGCGCGAATATGGAGGAGCTAGCTAAGATACTAAGGCGCGCGAGGAAGGGAGACGAGTTAGTCCTCGAGCCTATTCCGGGGGGGCACTTGAAAATAGTTTTTGAGGGTAAGGGCTTTAGGAGTTTTAGAATTCCTGGAATAGAGCTCTCAGTACAGGAGATTCCGGAGATAAGTTTTGAAGAGACCTTTAAGTGTAGAATTATGCCTAAGATGTTTAAGGACGTGATTAGAGAGCTGGAGCCCTTGAGCGACTCAGTAGAATTTCACTCTCCAGTTAACTCTGGAATACTCTACTTGAGGGCTCAGGGCGAGATCGCGGAGGCGGAAATAGAGCTCAGCGCGGCCTCTGGCGCGCTCATAGAGTACGAGTCTAGTGGCGAGGCGAGATCTAGGTATACGGTTGAATACCTAGTCGACATATCGGCGGCTGCCCAGGCAGCGGCGGAGATCTCGAGCATTGGGCTTGGAGTAGAGACTCCACTGAGACTCACATATGAGCTTCCCTATGGGGGGAAACTAGAATTCTATGTCGCGCCCAGAACAGACTAGTAGATTGAGATTTCTAAAGACCATTATAAGGGAGTACTACAGAAAGAAGCCTCTAGAAGGGCCTCCGAATCTCCACAAGCGAGAAATAGCTCTCGAGAGCCTCGAGGACGGGGTCTACATAAGGCACTTAGCGTTCCCCTACATGGACCAGCTGTACAACTACATAGTGAACATTAAGACTCCACTACACCTCTACTACTCCTCAGCACTCTACTCCAATCCCTCAGCTCAGTTAATGGAGGATAAGATGTGGGAGGGCTCTGAGCTGCTCTTCGACATTGACGCCGACAAGTACCCTGAGTGTACTGTGAAGGTCGGCGTGTGTATTAGTGGAGAGGTAGTTGCTGAGGGCGTTGAGACCTGTGGTGATGGCTCAAAGCCGCTCGAGTACAGTAATGTACCATGGAGTTGTATTAAGAGAGCGTGGAGAGACTCCTTAAAGCTAGTAGAAATCCTCCACGACGAGCTGGGCTTTGAAGAGATAAGAGTCTTCTTCTCTGGTAATAGGGGTTTCCACGTCAAAGTGTCTGATGAGAAGGCGCTTGTGCTTACTCGTGACGAGCGGAGGCACATAGCCAGCTACGTCTCCTGTGAGGATCTGAGAGTAGACAGGGTATTTCCCTTAATAAAGGGAATGGCTGTTTTCGGCTCTACTGAGAGTGGGCTGAGAAAGCGAGTGCTCGAAGAGGCGTTAAGGAGAAGCGTCGCGGCGTTCAAGGAGAGAGCCTACGGCTTGAGAGGCGTCTACTTAGTCAGAGTAGAAGACCTCGACGCTATTCTCAGAGATGAGTGTATTAGTATAGACAAAGCCGTCACTATGGATACTTCGAGGCTCTCGAGGTTTAACTACAGTTTAAACATGAAAGCCGGCTTGAGAGTAACTAGTCTAGACTTAAACAGCGATATTGAAAACATGTCGTACGGGGACTTTTCACCATTCACTGGAACTGTGAAGATAAAGCCCACTATTACGGCTGATCTCGAAGTACTCGACGAGAAGCTGAGTCTCGTTAGAGGTGAGGTTGTTAAAGTAGAGGCTTATTTAGGCGTGTATCTTATAGTTAAAAATATCGCCACGCCAGTAGATGTGAGTGATATAGGAGTTAAGACGTGAGCGAGGCGCTTTTAAGACTCATAAGAGAAGAGCTCAGTACAGCAAAGCTCACTCCTCTCTCGCAGCAAAAATACTCCGAAATAGAAGAGCACGCGTGTAGGGCTTTAATGCGCATTCACGAGCTCGACGATGTGGGTCTCGAAGTCCTTCAGGGAATCCTCAGGAGACTTCTGACCGACTTAGAGAAATATGCGGAAATAAGAATTCTAAAGTCGAGGACTCCTAGTGGCGCGGTGGAGAGTACTGTGGACAAAGACGTGATCAGCGCGGCGATCAAGCTTGTTGAAGTTGAAAAGCACGCTCTCTCCCCCTTCACGGTAAAACACGCTAACAGAATCCTCTACCTGTTTACAAAGCCGTGTACTATTGGAGAGAGGAGATTTAAACGGGGGGACGTGGCCGAGCTCACCACTACTGAGCTCATCGTCGCGAGTGTGTACGAGTGCGGCAGGGTAGTTGAAAAACCAATTACTAGAACACTGCAAGCTACAACTCAGTAGGCCCTGTAAAAGCAGATCAGGAGGTAACACGTAGCTATAACTGCGAGTACTAGTATTGCTACTAGCACTTTATTAGAGTGCTCAGTTGTAGAGGTGATTTTCCTCTTAGTCTTGACCTGCGCTGCGCGCCCTAGTCGCCAGAGGATCTCGGCTAGAGCGACGCCAAGTAACAGCAATATAGATAGTGCTGTGATCTTGCCCAGAGCAACAGGCTCTCCGGGAGTACTGTACACAGGTATACCCGAGGTCAGCGCGAAGCACACTACAATAGTTACAAGGGAGAGCAAACTGTGTAGCGAGTGCGTCACTACACCATACTCGATGAGCTTTACCACGAACTCTCCTCTACTCCTACTAGTACTAGCCACGACACAGCACCTTTAGAGTGTGTAAGTCTCTACTGTAATTTATATACTCGTGTGCCTCATAACTAGCTTAGCCGGAGGTGTGCTCTTCGTGCAAGTACGTGAGAAGAACATATTCGTGGCGTTTAAAGAGCTCTGGTTACTTCTCCTGGTTTTAGTTGTCCACACAGCTACCTCGGTGATTATTCTACGCGATTACTACAGTAGCCTACACCCACTACTAGTAGCTCTCTCGGCGAGCAGTCCAGCTGAGCTGTGTCACGACATCAACTACTCAACTGAGCAGTGCTCCCCCCTACTTAGTATTCTGTGGATTGCTTCGAGAATCATTCCGAGTGAACTCGTAGCTTATCTGCTCACAGCTGTAGGAGTAGTACTAGTGTACTTGCTCGCCAGAGTACTAGTGGGAGGCGAATACGCCCCTGTAATAGCATCTCTACTCTACGCCTTCACTCCCTGTATTCTACAGCCATCTCTCCTAGACTACTACGGCTTCTCGCTACTAACACCACTAGTGCTAGCGTCTCTCTTCTTGACTATAAAGGGACTCGTAGACGTCAACAGTAAACTCGTCACTGCTGGTTGCATTATACAAGGCCTAGTAGCAGCTGTGCACATAGCTCACTGGGCTGTGCCACTAGTACTTGGAGTGTACTTACTAGTGAAATTCACTAGAGAGGAGTTGAGTGCGTTAGAAAAAGCGGTTGGAGGATACTATATCGCAATAACAGCTATTCGACTACTCTTCAGCGCCTCTAGCTACGAGTACTTCTTCTCGCTACTCGCTATTTTACTACTACTGGGACTACTAGTAGTCGACAGAGTAGTTAAACTACGTGATGTGACCGCGAAGGCCTCTCTGTGCGCGCTGATACTTGTGCTCGCAGTAGGGCTTAGTGGTATTATTAGTACTGCTCTCGGAGCAGGTCTCCGGGAGCTCGGCGTTAAACTCTCTACTCCACCAGTACTAGCCTACGGCTTCGGGGGGCTCTTGGCGCTCGGGGGCCTAGTGCTTACTCTGAGAGAAAGAGTGGGTATTCAGCGAAGTGCACTACTAGTTCTCCTAGTCGTCTCTGCTCTCACCTCACTAATAGAGCCATCACTAGTACCACTAGCAGTAGCATCTATGGCGACTCTAAGTGGGCTTCTACTAGAAGCCGTAATTAGAGCCACTGGGTACGCGGCGTCGAGGCGTCTAATTGTACTCACCCGTGTTTCAGTAGTACTACTACTAGTAGCCGTTGTCGTGGCGTCTACTAAAGTAGCTGTAGACAACGCGTACGCGGCTCATCCAGCGATCTCGAGAATAGACCCTCTTGTAAATGGAGTTAATCGCGCGGAGATATACACGTGGCTCTCTCGAGTCGGCGAAGAAATCGCTACTAGAATACTCGAGAACTCGACTAGTAGGAGAGTTCTAATTGTATCTCACTGGGACTACACTTACTGGCTCTACGCAGAGGCGAGCAGGAGGGGCTTAGAAGCGTACTTTATTTCACATCCACTCGGTAGTAGTAGCGATAAGGACTTAATTGCTAGGATATTCGCTTCTAGTGAAGAGGTCTCCAAGTACACACTAGAGAACGTGTCGAGAAAACTGGGAGTAGAAGATATCTATTTAGTTGTCATCTGCGATTATAGCGTGCGGAGGGGGTTCCGGGCTGAAGACGCGTATATTGGCTATCCCTATGGGCTAGTTGGAGATCGGAGGCGAGAACTAATTTACGGGACTCTCGGCGACTTAGCACTAATACCGGTATACCTGGAAATAGCGAATCGCTCAGTGTACGAGTACTTAGCACTAGAGATCCCCGACACGGGTATCCAGGCTCTAGTGTGGACTGATAGGGGGGTAGACTTGTTAATAGTGAAACTCGTGATCTCGGCGCTACACGGCCTCAACTACACTAATGTCTTTAATTACCTCTACAGCTACTTACCCGTGACTACTAAGTTGACGTTTTACAGGCTAGTCTACGCTAACAGAGTTTACTTGAGGACTATTGACATGCAAGACTACGGTATATACGACGTGTACTTGGTAATAGGAGTTTTCAAAGTGGTGTTCGAGTCGTCTAAGTAGCGACTCCACTGCCCCCTCATAGCTCCTTGCGAGTACTTTTAAGCGCTTTCAGAGACTCCACGTAGTTCTCTGTTGTCTAGAGTTGTGTCTACGAGATTTATTAGTTTCGCGACTATGAACTACAAGTAGGCGGAGTAGGTGAGTACTAGTGGTCTTGCCTAGAAAAGAACTACCAGATATAGGCGAGCTCGTTGTGGGGACTGTGAGAGAAATACACGATTTTGGCGCCTACTTAGAGCTAGATGAATATGGCGGCCTCAGGGCTTTCCTGCCGTGGAGCGAGGTCTCGTCTAGGTACTTTAGAGACATTAGAGAGGTTATTAGAGAGGGCCAGAAAGTAGTTGTGAAAGTTATTCGCGTTGACAGAGTGAAGAAGACTGTTGACGCCTCGCTGAAGAAAGTCACAGACTCTGAGAGGCAGAAGAAGATAACGTGGTGGAAGAGGTTTACTAAGGCGTGTAAAATTATTGAAATGGCGGCTAAGAACATAGGTAAGAGCGTTGAGGACGTGTACAGAGAGGTTACATGGCCTCTCCTAGACAAGTACTACGACGTAATGTACGCGCTTGAAGAGGCTGCCGCTAGAGGCTCATCTGTACTAGTAGAGGCTGGTGTACCAGAGTACTGGATTAAGCCCTTACTCGAAGAAGCCCGCAAACACGTAAAAGTGAGAGAAGTTGTTGTGAGGTATAATCTCGTAGTCCAGTCCTTTAATCCGCGCGGAGTCGAGGAGGTCAAGGCGTGTCTTAGCAGTGTAGCCGAGGCTCTAGCGTCCAGTAACGTCAAGTTCGACTTGTACACAGCTGGGTCTCCGAGGTACTTGCTGGAAGTCTACGCGCAGGACTATAAAGTAGCCGAGAGCTACGCTCTAAAAGCCATTGGCGCTGGTGAGGAGAAGGCGAGAGAGCTGGGGGCAATCTTCAAAGCTGAGCGTGAAAAGAAGTGAAGTGGCTTATTAGGAAGTGTAGGAGTTGTGGGCGCTATGTCATTTTGAGAGAGAAGTGCCCATTATGCGGCGGAGAGCTCTACGCACCACACCCACCCAGATTCAGCCCCGAGGACAAGTACGTAAAGTACAGGCTGAAAATGAAAATAGAAGCGGGACTCTTAAACCTGGACCTGAGAGGAGGAGTTGAAAAGCCCTCGGAGTAGTGGGTTTTTAAGCTCCTGAGAATTTAATAGAT
>Ga0080008_153136_pt1 | contig 28847 bp, 38 predicted proteins | sample ConCONMetagenome_FD_69211 | JGI IMG/M metagenome (GOLD analysis project Ga0080008, IMG submission 69211) | Hot spring microbial streamer communities from Conch Spring, Yellowstone National Park, USA - CON_C (SPADES assembly) (version 2) | ecosystem: Environmental > Aquatic > Thermal springs > Hot...
CCTGTTGAACAGTAAGGGTGAGAGGTTTATGGCCCGGTATGCTCCTCAGAGGATGGAGTTAGCTCCAAGGGATATAGTTTCAAGGGCTATGATGACGGAGATTATGGAAGGTAGGGGTTTCAAGGATCCTGTCTCAGGCCTGGAATACTTGCTCCTAGACCTAAGGCACCTGGGGGAGGATAAGATAAATGAGAAGCTCCCAGCTATAAGGGAGATAGCTCTTAAGCATGCGGGAATAGACCCTGTTGAGGAGCCTATACCTGTTAGGCCTGTAGCACACTATACCATGGGTGGTATACATACTGATGCCTACTATAGGGCTCTCGACGTGGAGGGTAGGTGGATTAAAGGGTTATTCGTAGCAGGTGAGGCTGCAGCTGCAAGTATTCACGGAGCTAACAGGCTTGGATCTAATAGTACGACGGAGTGCCTAGTATCAGGGCGTATAGCTGGGATGCTAGCTGCAGAGCACGCTTTAAGGGTTAAAGAGGCTAGAGGCCCGTCTAGGGAGAGGAGTTTAGCTGAGGAGGATTGGGTTTACAAGCTTGTAAGAAGAGAGTCTGGGACGCCAAGCTACCAGATTAGAAGGGAGCTCCAGGAGACTATGGATACTAGATTCTACGTGTTCAGAGAAGGGGATTCGATGAGGGGTGGAGCTCTTAAGATTATAAAGCTTAGGGAGGCGATGAGGAGGGAGGGTTACGTGGAGGATAAGAGTAGGGTTTACAATACAGATTTAATCCTAGCTATAGAGACCCTAAACATGCTAGATGTAGCGCTTGTTGTAACTAAAAGCGCTATAGTTAGAACTGAGAGTCGTGGGGCACACTATAGGTTCGACTACCCAAGGAGGGATGACTCTAGCTGGCTTAAACACACTCTAGCCATAGGGTATGGGGAGGACGATATAAGCCTATCATATGAGCCTGTGAGGATAACGACTTGGAAGCCTACGGAGAGGAAGTACTAGGGGGTGTTGTGATGTGGAGAGGGGTAAGTTTAGATTTGCAAGCAACAGGCTTGGCGTAATGGCGAGCTTCTACCCATGGATAATTGATATTAAGGGTAACCCTGAGAGGGTGGCTTTCACACTACACAGGTTAACGGGGGTTATACTAGTAGGCTTCATAGCCTTACACATAGTATCAACAAATACACCGGCTAGGGCTGGGTGGGAGGCCTGGGTGGAGGAGGTTCAAAGACTATCAGGCGTCAACCCGATATCGATACTATTCTTCATAGCTATGGGAGCCACTGTATTCCACTCTCTCAACGGGATTAGACTTCTATTAGTGGAGCTCCTAGCACTAGGTATTGGGAGGCCTGAGAAGCCTAAGCCACCCTACATATCACCATCTCTTAAAGGTTACCAGAGGACGTTAATCTACGTTGTCTTCATCCTCTCACTAGTAATATGGGCTCTAATGGGCTACGTAATATTCCTTATGTGAGGTGGTTTGATGTGAAGGCTGGCACTATAGCCTTGATACAGTATGTGACGGCTATCCTCATGATATTCCTAGTATCATGGCATTTTGCTGCTAGAACCCCATGGCTCTACGGTGTAGAGGATCTCCCGTCTACCATGAGCCCTGAGATCATCTATGATGAGGTGAAGAGGTTCTGGCCTCTACTAATCCTACTATCAATAGCTGTTGTAATCCACGGTGTTAACGGGCTTAGGGGCATGCTCCTGGAATGGGCTGGTTCAAACGAGAGGTTAAGGTTTGCTGTAAACATCCTATCAATCCTAGCTATCATAGCGTTGCTCCTAGTAGCGATTCACACAATAGTAGGGCTTCCGGAGCTTGGGTGAGGCATCCATGGTCTTCGACTTAAAAGCTGCTACTAGGACACCACCTAAGGTTGTTAAGGTTAGAGTTAGAAGGTATAACCCTGAGACTGGGGGCTCCTGGTGGCAGGAGTACGAGGTTGAAACATTTAGGGGTATGACTGTTCTAGATGCACTCTTGAGGGTTAAGGCTGAGAGGGATCGCAGCCTGGTCTTCAGGTATAGCTGTAGAATGGGGGTTTGCGGTAGTTGTGGTTTAGTGGCTAATAGGAGGCCTGGGCTAGCATGTCAGACCCAGATTGCTGAGGTAGTCTCTGAGGGGAGGTCTGTTGTTGAGCTAGAACCATTATACAACTTCAGAGTGCTCAGGGATCTGCTAACAGATTTCACAGAGTTCTTCAGGAAACATAGGGCTGTGAAACCATACGTAATGAGGCGTGATGTGAGGGAAAGGGAGAAGCCAACCCTAGAATACTCCCAGACACTAGATGAGCTAGCGGAGTACTATGAGTACAGCCTATGCATATCATGTGGCCTCTGCAACGCAGCATGCCCGGTGTACGCCTCAGACTCCAACTTCCTAGGACCACAAGCACTAACACAAGCCTATAGGTACGTAGCTGATACGAGAGACGAGCTTTGGGAGGAGAGACTAAGACTCCTAGACGTTGAAGGAAGCATATTCAAATGCCACTTCGCAGCCTCATGTAGCGCGGTATGCCCTAAGATGGTTGACCCAGCAGGGGCAATACAAAGGCTTAGAAGCACACTACTAAAATACAAGATTAGATTGTATAGGAAAACCAGGATAGCAAAGGTAGTACCACCAATGGAGAAAAGAGAACCACCAAAACCACTACCACCGGAAGCCACACTAGTAGAGGGGGCGGACCTCAAGCTAATAGAGGAGGAGAAACCAGTAATACCTGTAGAAAAACTCCTAACCACATAATAACCCCTTCTGAAACTTTTCCCTAGCATTTCATAGGCTCTATTGAACGTTCAATAACGCATAACTACCTAGAACCTAATACCATGTAGTGGTGATAGTGTTGAAGCTCGTAGATTCATACGTGTTTCTCGAGAGGTTGCGCGAGCTCATATACGAGCTCTTAGAGTTTAGGGATAGGATTAGGGAGGCGGGAGGGGAGGTTTTACCCATTAGGACTGGCGCTCCCCTAGTTAAATACGGTTTTATATCGATGTTTAAGGGAGGTGTTATAATGGATGTTACTAATGAGAAGCAGGCTGAGATTGCTGAGGAGGCTGGTGCTGTTGGGGTTATGGTGTTGGATAAGCTCCCCTATGATGTGAGGATGGCTGGTGGTGTAGCTAGGACAGCCGATCTTAACGTTATAACTGGCGTTATGAACGTTATAACCATACCGGTTTCGGCTAAGTGTAGGATAGGTCATGTGGAGGAGGCGAGGCTCCTTGAGGAGATAGGTGTTGATCTTATAGATGAAAGTGAGGTTTTAACCCCTGTTGATGAGAAATCACATATTGATAAGTGGGTGTTCAAGGTACCCTTTGTTAATGGTGCTAGGAGCTTACAGGAGGCTCTTAGGAGGATCTATGAGGGGGCCTCGATGATTAGAACTAAAGGTGAACCTGGGACAGGGAATGTGGCTGAGGCGGTTAGGCATATGAAGATTGTGAATAGGGATATAGCGATGCTTAGAGGCTATTATCTAAGCGGTGATCTTGAAGCTATATGGCTTTACGCTAAGGAGAATAAAGTCGCCTACGAGCTTGCATTGCTGACTGCTAGTCTGGGGAGACTCCCTGTGGTTAACTTTGCTGCCGGTGGTATAGCTACACCTGCGGATGCAGCCTTGATGATGTGGCTTGGCTCTGACGGTGTCTTCGTGGGCTCCGGAATCTTCAAGAGCTCCGATCCAGAGAGCAGGGCTAGAGCTATGGTGCTGGCAACAACGTATTATGATGATCCTGAGGTTGTAGTTGAGGCTCAGAGAATGGTCTCAGAGAAGGCTTCTATGATGGGCATAGATGTGAAGACGCTTAAACCAGAGCAGCTCATGCAGGTTAGAGGTGAGTAGCAGTGGTTAAGATTGGCGTTCTAGCGCTACAAGGCGATTTCCTAGAGCATATCCAAATACTACGTGAGATAGAGGGTGTAGAACCTGTAGCAGTTAAGAGGATAGATGATCTAAAAGGTGTAGATGCCCTAGTAATACCGGGTGGAGAGTCTACAACGATAGGGTTACTTCTAAGTAGTCGAGGCTTAGACACTAAGGTTGTTGAGCTAGCGGAGAAAGGGCTACCAATAATGGGCACATGTGCTGGAGCAATACTACTAGCCGCAAAGGTTGCAGACAGGGTTGTAGGTGAAACAAACCAGTTCACATTAAAGCTAATGAACATAGAGGTTGTAAGAAACATCTTTGGGAGACAGGGGGATTCATTCATATCAACGGTGAGGGTAGAGAACATAGGGTTGGTTAAAGGAGCCTTCATCAGAGCTCCAGGTATAAAGAGTGCATGGCCTCCAGCAAGGGTAACCGGTTACATAAACCATCCATCCATAGGCGAGATAGGGGTTGCAGCGGAGCAAAACAACATGTTAGCACTAACATTCCACCCTGAGATAACCGGGGAGAGGGGGGTCTACAAATACTTCTTATCCTTCATAAAGAGGTAGCATTAAAATATGCTATGGTTACAATAGCATGGGCTCCCTAAACTTCAACTTCAAATGCACGGTCTGTGGAAGTATTGTAAGCAGACCTCTACCCACATGCCCTTACTGTAGTGGGCTCGTAACAGTAGAGTACAAAGAGTACGCCTATAAAATTGATAGATCCAAGCCTGGTATATGGAGGTACTCCTCACTCCTACCAAGATTCAATGAAATGATATCCCGTGGTGAGGGTCTAACGCCGGTCAGTAAGGTGGAGGGGGTTCTAGTTAAGAATGAGAGGAAGAACCCAACAGGATCCTATGCTGACAGAGCATCAGCCGTCATCGCATCGTATATTAGAGACGCTAACCTAGAGTACGTTACTACAAGTTACGTTGAGGATTTCACCTACTCCCTCATATTCTATCTCAAGGACACAGTTAAGATCGAGATACTCATGGAGGATCTCCATCAAGCGAGTTTCAATGACCTGCTTAAGTTCATAGGTAATGAGGGTGTAGAGCTAGCCTTAAGACGTGGTATGAGTGTAAGGGATGACACTATCGAGTACGTGAACCCCCTAACAATAGAGGGTTTAAAAACTATAATCTTCGAGATCTACGAGAGAGGGTTAAATGTTGAAAACATAGTTGTCCCCATGGAGACAGGGGTTCTAGCGTACTCCCTAGCTAAGGGTATCGAGGATCTTAGGAGGTCTGGTTTAGATGTGAACTATAACGTTGTAGCGGCAATGATAAGGGATTCAAGAGGACAGGTAGTGGTGAGTAGACCTGAGATTAGGATCTTCCATGTTGAGGGGTATGAGGTGTTAAAGGTGTTGAGTAAGCTTGCAAAGAGGGGTTTCATAACAAAACCCATATCCGCAGCGAGCTACGCTATAGCAGAAAACCTTGGGAGCTCCATAGCGGTTATAACCATGGGCTTTAAACCCTACAAGGTTACCTTGAGGGAGAGGCGTTTAAAAGATGTCATCTTCAAGGTATTAAGTAAGAGAGGACCTCTAACAGCTTATGGGGTGTGGAGGGAGAATCCTAGATACACCCTTAGAGGTTATTATAAGACTCTTAAAAGCATGGAGTTGAGAGGAGAGGTTTGTAGTGAGGTAGTGTTGAAGGGTGCTAGGAGGGTTAAGCTTTATAAGCTGTGTTAGTATGCGTATATGGCTGGTTTGCCTGGTAGTGCTATGTGTCTTCTAGGTGATGTACTCTCCTCCTCTACGTCCACCTCTACTGTGACTCCTAGCTCTCTTGATAGGAAGTCCTGTGACTCTTTCAGGACTTCGAGCTCCAGGCTTCTGGGTATTAGTGTGTTAAGTACTTCAGGGTTCTTCATTATAGTTTGTACTACTTGTGCTACACGCTCTCTATCCTTGGATTCCCTAATGACTTTCCTAGTTGCATCGCTTATCGTTAGGCCTTTGGAGAGCTCCTCTCTAACCTTGAATGCTACATCGTACTTCCACTCTGCCGCTACTGTGATCTTCACCCTCTGGGCTTGCTTAACTAACCTTAACACCTCCCTTGCATCATCTAGGAGTCTTCTCACCACCTCCTCCGCCATGTCTAGCTCTGGTTTGATCTTAGACTCGTCGTAGGACGGCCACGGGTTTATTGAGGCGTAGCCCTCCTTACCTATACCCTCCCAAACCTCATCAGCTACATGTGGTGCTATTGGGGCTATTAGTAGTGTTTGGATTTCAATGAACTTCTTTAGGAGCTCCCTGTTAGGTGCTCCAGCTCTCCTAAGGTACCATCTGAACTTTGATTGGAGGTTGTAGTAGCCCTCTACCAGGGCGCTCTTGTACATTGTTGTCTCCATGAGCTCCGAGACCCTCTTCACAGTCTGGTTTAACGTGCTCTCAAACCACTCATCTATCTTAAGCCAGCTATCCCTACCCCTCCCATAGTTCTCTCTAGCAAAGTCAATCCATCTGTTAAGCTCTTCCACAGCGCTATCAGCTACACGTGGGTCGAAGTTTGGATCCTCTAGTGTGGAGTCGGCCCCCGCCATAACCTCAGCCCACCTTGTTGCATCAGCACCCCACCATTCGAGAGCCTCTCTTAGGAGTATGAAGTTACCCTTACTCTTACTCATCTTCTCACCAGCAACCATTATGTACCCGTTAACAGCTATACCGCGTGGCCACAGCTCCCTAGGGAATATGGCTACATGGTGTAGTATGTAGAATACGAGGTGGTTATACATTAGATCCTTACCGCTAATCCTTAAATCCACAGGGTACCAGTATAAGAACTCTCTCCTCATAGCCTCCACTAGCTCCACGGGGATCCCGGTGGATTTCGAGACGCTAATGGGATCGCCTAATCCTAGGAGTACGTAGTCGAAGAACTCCTCTTTAAGCTGATCAGGCTTAATACCGTACTCTTCCGGGTGTTGGAGGTATTTAGCTAGAGTGTAGTAGGCCATGTATATTGTTGAATCGCTCAGACTCTCTATAACCCACTCAGGATCCCAAGGTAGCCTTGTGCCAAGCTCACCTTTATGAGTGAAAGCCCAATCCCTAAACCTCTCTATAACCCTCCTCATCTCCTCTCTAGCCTCCCTCGGGTAAACGTTCATAGACTCTAGTGCTTCGAAAGCCAGCTTCTTCCACTCAGGCTTACTGTAGAGGAGGAACCATTGATCCCTAACCCTCCTAACATGTGTTCTAGAACCACACCTACAGTAAACTCTCTGAGGTAAAGTGTAGATTCTAACAGCGATACCCATTGAGACGAGCCAGTCTACAATAGCATCCTTAACCTCGCTAACAACCCTACCAGCCCATACACCGGTATTCTCCAGGAGGACCCCCTCATAGTACTCTCTAGAATAGACCTCCTTCGTAGCATCATCAAGCTTATCTCTCTCAACCTGACTCCTAATACCGCGAGCTTCAACAGCGTCCTTGGCCGATGTTATAGAGTAGCCCGGGGTTTTGATTAAAGGTATTGGTTTCAGATCCCTAACTATACCCACATCTAAACCATACCTCTCCAGGAGCTCCACTCTACTTTGAAGCTCAGCTAACGCTATGTAATCGTAGGGGGCGTGTGCTGGAACGCTCATTACAATACCTGTTCCAAGCTCCGGGTCTACAAACCACGCTGGTAGGATTGGAACCTTTAAACCTGTAACGGTGTTTAGAACGATCTTGCCTAGGAGCTCCACCCCTCTAATCTTACCCTTTAATCCTACCTTGAAACCCTGGTCTTCCAGCTCTCTTAAAATATAGTTATTGACAACCCAGAGCTCCCCATCGACCTCAGCTATGTCGTACACTGCCTCAGGGTGAACCCAGATATTAGTTACTCCGAAGACCGTTTCAGGTCTATACGTTAGCGTTGGTATTACATAGCCTTCCATCGACTTGAACTTCATTATGGTGGCCTCCACAGGCCCTATACCCGCATACTCATCAGGTCTATCGTGATCTCCCACAACCTTCCCCTCCTTAGGACACCATACTACAGGATGCTCCCCTATGCCCACAAGCCCTTTCTCCCTAAGCTTGAGGTATTGCCATTCAATAAACCTGTTGTAGTAGGGGTTAAGGTATGTTGTGTAGAACTCCCTCCTCCAATCAATACTCATACCGTAGGCTATTAGATCCCTCTTCCACCCCATACTGAAGAAATCAACCCAATTCCTTGGATCAGCAAACTTACCCACCTCATCCCCGGTGATCCCCATAAGCTTAAGATCTGATATTATCTTAGGATCTCCCTCCCTAACCCTGAGAGCAGCCGAGACTATAGGGCCGCCCGTAGCATGCCATCCCTGGGCGAACAGCACATTGTAGCCCTTCATCCTCTTAAACCTAGCAGTTATATCAACCCTTAGAATAGTGAACGCCCCTCCAAGATGAGGGTATCCGTTGACGTAGGGGTATGGGAATGTAATGAAGAACTTAGGCTTAGAGGGGTCAGGGTCAGCTTCAAAAAGCCTACTAGAAGACCATCGAGCCCTCCACTTAGCCTCTATAGACTTAAGCCTCTCAACAAGCCTCACATTGACCTTAGGCCCGTATAGTTCAAACCTAGACATCTCAATTCCAACACAACCACCACGCCTGAAGGGCAACCTCTAACGTATGAGTACCAGTAAACCTTAAATAGCTCTTAACCTAGAAGCTATGACCGTCTCCATAGAGTTTAATTAGGTTTAGACTTAGAACTAGGTAGCGGTGCTCTTGTAATGAGTGAGAGGGAGAAGGGAGTATCTAGGGTTTACGAGGGGTCAGCACGTGTTGGGAGGGTAGTGAAGAACTTCGCCACTGTAACCCTTAAACCTGAGGATTTCAGCAGCCCCGTAGCGTTCCAGATGGCCATATCAAGGATATACGAGTCTATGATAAAGATGTTCGAATCAGGAGGGCCTAAACCCACGTATGTAGCTGAGGTTAGGTTTACCGATGACCTGGGTAATAGTGTGGTATTCGCAGTAGACCTAGGCTCAACGACACCCCCGTTCTCAGGTGAGAAGGTTAAGGCTAGGATCTATGTTGAGATATACGAGGAGGAGTAGCTAGAGTTTAGAAAACCTCCTTGGAGGTGTTGCTAACGCCTCCTCCTCCTAGCCTTCTCAACCTCCTCCTCAGATTCAACTACGTTAACCTCAACTCCTATGAGCTTCTCCATTACATCGTTTAGGAATCTAATGTAGGAGCCTTTTTGACCTAGCATTGGCCCCATGTGGCCTCGGGCTACTGTTAGCTTTAGGCTGTTTCCTGCGAAGTCGAAGTCTACTATGTGCTTGTGTATCCACGCTACTGGGTGTACGGCTCTTATGAATTCCTTGAGGTCTAGTGTTAGTTGTATCGCTCTAAGTTTTAACCCAACCTCCTTCTCTATACTCTGTATCCTCTCACCCCCAACTCCTATGATCCTGCCTAGGTGGCCTTCCTTAACAACTATCAGAACGTCTGGTGCATGCTCGCTTGTAATCTCCCATCTCTTCTTAGCCTCTGTTAGGTTAGCCACAGTTATTATATCGGCATCGGCAGCGTAAACCTTAGCTGTATCCTTAACCTTCTTCTCCACCTCATCTAAAACCCTTTTCCTCATCTGAAGCTCTAACAGGAGTTTAACACCTCTCCTAGCTCCAGGTCTAACGATATCCTTTACGCCTAGATCTACCACCACGGCCGTCTCCTCTCCAAAGAGTATTTCTCTAGCTAGTGTAGCTCCATCCCTTCCGAGCTCGGCTGTCCTCTGGAATATGGGGTCTCCCGCTATTATCAACCTACTATTCCTACCCATCCTCGTTACAATCTCAACAATGGTTTCAGCTGGGACACTCTGAGCATCATCTAGTACTATCACAGAGTCGTCGAAGGTCCTACCTCTGAGGAAGTGTGGATCTGCTAGGATAAGCTTACCGGAAGATATGGCATCCTCTAAGGCTTTAACATCGGCAAACCCAGCTAGTATATCCCTAAGGTACTCCGAGGCGTGCTTGAAATATGTTTCAGGCTCGCTGAACAAAGTTATCTCCCTCCCACTCACAACATCTATTATGGGCCTTGATAGGACGAGCCTCCTATACTTACCCCTATAGACAGCCGTTAAACCATAGGCCATGGCGAATAAACTCTTACCAGTACCGGTAGGGCCGAACACGCCCACCAGATCCTTGTCTGAGAGTAGAGCTTTCTTAAGCTTCTCCTGACCCGGGCTTTTAGGCTCAATCTTGTCAAAAAGCTCCTCCAAAGCCACTCTAGAGCACCCTACTATGCTATGAACCATGCCTAACGCTTAAAAACATGGGTTTGAGGTTTAAGCTAGTGGTGTATCAACCCTCTTAACCCTGTCACCTCTCCTATGAAGGTGCCGAATAAATATGATGCTACTGTAACCCCAAATAGTATTAATAGGTTCTCTGCAACCTCCCTTTTAATATCCCTATCATTTATAACACTACTGTATATGGTGAATGAAACTGTTAGAGTGATAGCTAGGATTAGGGATGCTGTGAAAGCTAGTAGCATTGACTCTGTAAGGAAGTATGGTAGGGCTAGTAACACTACAGCTAAGAAGTATGAGGTGCCCGTAGCGGTAGCGGAGGCACCCGGTCTAAGCCCCTCCCCAACCCCACTATGCTTAGCTTGTAGGTATGCAGCACCAGCCATCGCTATAGCTGCTGAGAGCCCAACTATAAGCCCTGCAACCCCCGCTGCTAGGGTTGTAGCAGTAGCTCCGAGGAACCCTGCGTGTACACCGGTAATCTCCACTATGGAGTCAGCTAGACCTAATGCTATGAATCCTAGGTACCTCACCAGACTCTCCATCTCAGCAAGTCTATCCAGGAAACTCCTCTCATGCTCAACCTCATCCCTTATAATCCTCTCAAGCTCCCCCCTTGCAGGCCCCTCTAGCTTCTCCAGGTAAGCTTTATACTCCTCAACAACACTACTCTCATGCCTTTCAAGGAACTTAAGGGTGAATGTCAGGCCTAAAAGCCTCCTAGCCAGAACGTACAATCTAACCTTCAGCATGCTAACACTACCACAACCACCAGCTAGACTCTTCCAGAACTCATAATGTCTTCTCTCATGCTCAGCAAACCTTTCTAGAACAGATTTAAGCTTCGGATCCCTCTCTATCGAAGCTAGCTCCCTGTATACCAGGTGGTCGAAGAGCTCATCACTACAAAACTCAGCCTCCCTACTCAAATCTCATACCACCCGGAATTAATTCTAGAAAGAAAACCTTTTAAACTAGATGCCATCTCAAGCAGGTGGGGGAGGTCATCTCTTATATCCGATCTTCCTTAGGAACTCCCTCCTCTCCCTTATATCCTCCTCGCTCTCAACACCAAGAGGTTTAAACCCATCAGCAACCCCTAGTAGGGCCCTCTGCTCGCCTAGATCAGCAACTATAACCTTAACAGGGTTCGCTGTGGCAACCTCAAGTGATACAACCTCCTGCACATGCTTTAAATCATTCAGAACATTTATAGGCCACCCACCCCTCATGTATATGACGAAGACATGGCCTGCACCAATCTTAAGACAAGCCTCTATAGCCAGCTTCCTGAGCTCCTCATCATTACCATCATGCCTAACAAGCCTCTTCCCGGAAGCCTCGCACATACAGAGACCAAACCTTATATTAGGGTGGCTTGTAACCATAGCCTCGTAGAGATCCTCAACCGTCTTGATGAAATGAGTCCTACCAATAATAACATTAGTACCCTCAGGAACGGGGATATCGACGACCTCAAGCCTAACAGACAACCCTCAACCACCATGTTCTCTACACGAGTGTAGGGGGTTTAAAAACATAGGGTGTATCAGCTAAGGTAACCGGTTATGGGAAGGCCTTTAGATAAAGTGTTAGTAGTGGTTTTAAGAGCGTCCTAGTAGGGTTTATACGGCTTTAGAGCTGCCTCCTCTCACTCTGCCTTAACCTCTGCTCCCACCTAAACCTCCAGAGACCTCTACCAAAGGATTCAACTGCAATCTCCAGCTCTTCAGCTAGCATATCGCTTATTAGGGGTTCCTCTGCGATAGGTTATGCGACTATGTCGACCTCAACCTCCTTAGGCACTACATCCTCACACATAACACTAACGTAGGCGCTCCTAGGATAGAACATGCTCTTAGAGGTCCACCAGCGGTATCCAGGACTACTTCGTATGCACCTTCTGGAGGCCATAGGTTAAGGCTTTTAGCGATACTTACGGGTATTAGTAGCTGGGGTGTTGGGGTTTCAAAACCACTATTAAGTAGAGCTATAGTCTCCACAACACTCCCGCTCTTACCCCTAATCCTCAACCTCAACCGAACAGCCATACTAATCTACCTAGAGCTCTGGATACTAACGCCCTTAATCCTCCCGATCCTCCCGAAAACCCTAACCCTAATCCTCCCGATGAAAACCCTAGTGGGGATCGACATGAGCGCACCAGTTATAAATATGGTATTCTAAGGTATAAATATGTGTTAAACTTGAGCACAACTAGGCTCTGTGAATCTGGAGATGGCATGAGCTTATTTAAGTGTGCAATGTTCATTAACCGTAGCGTATAGGAGCATTAATTGAGGCTTTCTAAGCTCGTAGAGGATCTTGAGGATGTTAAAAGCCTGCTCCCAGGCTACGGCTGGCTCCCCGGGTCTGGTGATAGCCTTAGGTGGTGGGCTGGCTACAGTGATCCATTCCACATAGTTGTTACAGCTATCCTAGTCCAGATGTCTAGGTGGGATGTCGTTGATAGGGTTTTCAGGAGGCTCCTAGACCTTAGGCTTGTAGAGCCTAAAGCTCTAGCATCGATTGACCCCGGGGTTCTGGAGGAGCTCCTCAAGCCACTGAACTTCAGGAGGTCTAAGGCTAGAACCCTCATCGGCGTTTCAAAGCTCCTCCTAGAGGTGGACGTTAGTAACCTGGATGTAGAGGATGCTAGGAGGATCCTGTTAAGGGTTAAAGGTGTTGGTAGGGAGACTGCTGACTCCACACTACTCTTCGCCTACAACAAGCCGACAATACCAGTATCGAGGCAGCTTAGAAGGGTGGCGTGGAGGTATGGTGTTGAACTCCCAGAGGGCTATGAGGACGCTAGGAGGCTTGTACTAAGAGAGCTAGGCTACAACCTCTACAAGCTTAAACTACTACATGCATCAACAACAATCATAGCAAGGGAGTTCTGTAGGGTTAAGAGCGTAAGGTGTAGCACATGCCCGTTGAGTAAGGGGTGCCACAAGAGGGTGTACGGGCCTGAAGCCATTTAAACCCCGAAATCAGCCATGATAATGGGATTAAGGGGATGCCAGGTCGTATCGGTAGACTTTATAGACTTAAAGAGCGGATACCGGTGAGAGGTCGTATCGGTAGACTCTACCCGCTAAGACTGGTGTCAGAGGGTGGCCGTGAGGGTAAAGCTGAGGATTAAATCGAGGTTAGAGGCTGGGGTTGAGGTTGAAACGGTAGCTCTCGTCAACAGCGGTTTTGAGGCCGACGCACCGGAGATAGTAATCCCCATGAGGTTAGCTGAAAGGCTAAACCTACGCTCAAGGCTTCTAGAGGCGAGGGTCGAGCCTTACAATACTGTCGCATGCCCCATTAGGATTTACGTTCTACCATCCTCGATAGAGGTCGAGGTCGTGGGGGGGATAATAGGAGCCCTACGGTTGCATATGATGCAGTGATATTAGATGCAGAGGTTGAAGTACTCATAAGCGACTACCTAGCGGGAGCTCTTGGAATTGTAGTAGAGGATTTCAGAGATGGCATATGGAGGTTGAAGTCAGACCCTCTGACCGGGCAGAGGAGGACGTATAAACCACGGCACTGGATCTAGCTAGGCTCCAGCTAGATACTTATCTTAAACCCTCCAACCCCTCACGGATCTGGAAGGGCTTCAGCGGATTCCATGCCCAATAGGGTGGTGGTCTAACGGTTACCCAGCTGTATTGTGTTGTCCTAGAGCTCCTCGTGTACCGTACCCCAGCTTCATCATATTGTCTTAAGCGTGTAGAAGGCTAATAGTAATACCACGAGCCCCGCGATATAGGCTATGTAGCCTCCTAGGGGTATCAGGCTTCCTACGAGCATTAGGATCCCTGCAGTCTTAAAATAATTGTTACCTGTTGCCATGCTAGCCCTCCTTAGCGCTTCATATAGCATTAGTGTTGAGAGTAGGAAGCTTAGGTAGCCCACGGCTAGGATTAGAGCGACGTCTAGGACTATAGCTGATAAGCCGTGCTCCACAGCTCTCCTAGAGGCGTCTGCTATAGCGGTGTCAGCTACTGTCCAGCATGTGAAGAGTATGAATGTGGAGTAGAAGGTGTACAATAGCATTCCCTCATCGCCATAGTATCTTGACATGTAGTACATGGATAGGAGTAGGAGTCCGAGTAGAACGCTATAGCTTAGGGAGGCGAGGGTGAGGGATAACCCTAGGAGCCTCGGTGGATCGGATGAAGTGGTCGCAGCAACTATAGCTTCTAGAGCGTATACTAGGAAGTGGAGTATAACAGCGGCTATGCCGAGAGCCTTAGAGTAGCTTAGGTATGCAGAGCGAGGGTGTGTGATGGTACTGCTAGGAGGTTGCATTAGAGACACCCTGCTAGCTAGGGGTAACGAGTACTTTTAAGCATTAGTAGAAACAGTGTACTGGGTGTGGCAGACCCTTAGATGTGAGTGGGTAGGAGGTGCTAGTTAATTGAAGTGGGTATCCTTGCTCCTAATAGCGATGGCCTTGATAGCACTACACCTCCATGTAGCTGTTAACACCTCCAATGTCCTAACCTATAATGCTGATATCTACTTGAGGAAGCTCCTAGGGTTGGAGATAACCAGTGCTAGTCTCAAGATTGGACACGTTGAAGTCTCGTTAGTAGCTCCAGGAGGCTATGTCTATGCAACTACCACCATATGGTATCCCATCGTGTCCTTCTGTGTACGCAATAGCGGTAGCTACTCAGCGGTAATAGAGGTGACAAGAGTACATCTGTACAAGGGTGAAGCCCTCATAGCCTATAATGAAGTTCAGAGAAGGCCATCCGTAGAATGGGTGGTCCCGGTGGTCTCCGTAGAACTCCCGGTACTAACGGTGGATAGAGGGCGCTCCAAGTGCGCAGAGGTTGTAGTAGACTCGGAGTACATGAGCAACCTAGAACCCATAGTCTTCGAGCCAGGTGATTACACGCTAGTGGTCGAAGGTAAACTCAAGCTCCTAGGCAGAGGCATCACCCCCCAGGTGGGATCTGTAAGGCTGAGCACCACGTTCAAGTACCCAAGCTAACCCTAGAGTGTGACCCCCTCCCCGCATCCCTGGGAGGCTTTACGCCTCCCCCGAGCGGTTTGTCGGTTTTCCGCTCGGAAGCAAACTCCTCATCTTCTTGATCGGGTCCCCATGCTTGGGGCATCACCGTTTCAGGGCCGGGGGGCCTCGGCTCCAGCGGGTTCACCGGGGCTCCCTCCCCACGCTGGCTTCTCTCTCCACACTCACCTGTAGAGTCAAAACCCTTAAGTCTGTTTTGCCAGTAAGCGCGATTTCCTAAGCTCTCTGATGGAACCAGTAACTGCTATAATGAGGTTTGCCACACCGCCTTCTAGGACCCCGTATGCTAGTAGCTTGGCTACAGCCGGTAGCTCCTCCCCGAGAGCCCACCTTGAGACGAGTATGGCTGCCGGTAGCAACGCTATAACACCTAGAGGTGTTAGAGGGGTTTATAACCGTTAGGTAATCCTCTCGATACGGGTAGCTGTCGATGGACTTGGATAGGATGAACGTCATACTAGCCCTGGGGCTCGCGGTTTTAGCTGTGAACGTGCTCGCTACAGTATACTCTTCGAGCATCCTCGCGTCCAACGTTGAGGCTTACTTGAACAAACTATGGGGTCTTGAGGTGAGCTACGCTAGGTACAAGCCGTACGTACACCCCTTCGCTGCCATCATAGCTAAAGTGGAGATATGGATCCCAGCTGTTGAACTCTGTATTAAGAATACCGGTGGTAGCCCCGTCGAACTCCACATCGATAGAGTCTCCATATACAAGGATAGTGAGCGTGTAGCAGTAGGCAGGGAGCCCACATCATTGAGGTTGGGGCCGTGGAGCGCGGAGTGCACCTTAGCCTCCATGAACACATGGTCTGTAAAGCACTTCGTCGACGTGGAGAAGAGGATCCTAGCACCCGGAGACTACACCCTAGTGGTAGAATGCACCCTAGTTAGACAGGAGGACGGGTACGCGATTAGAATCTCAGGTGTTAAGCTAAGAGCTCCGCTAAGAATACAGGGGGCATGATGGTCGTAGTGCTCACTAGATCATAGAGGCGACAGGGGAATATTGTTAAGGAATCTAAAGTAAGATTTATTAGATCCCCTTATAGCGTAGTAGTATAGCGAGCGGCGGGGTGTGGGGTGTTGGTTTCTAGGAGGGATTTCATTAAGGGTCTTGTGGGGGGCCTTATTGTAGGTGCTGTTGCCGGCGCTGGTGCCGTCTACGTTGCTGGTCCTGGGAGGGGGGAGGTTAAGCCTCCTGAGGTTGGTGCTAGGATTCCAACCACTCCTTTGAAGGTGGGTCTTCAGTATATGACTAAGGGTGGTGGTGCTGCTTGGGGTGATCCAACCTATAAGGGTGCGAGGCTCGCTGTTGAGGAGATTAACGCTGCAGGTGGCATACTGGGGAGGAGGCTTGAGTTTGTTGAGAGGGATGAGGCTGGAGCTGATGCTACTAAGGCTGAGTTCGAGAAGCTTATTACGGTTGATAAGATAGACGTGCACTTCTGCTGCATATCCTCTGGTAACACTCCAGCCTTAGCCCCCATAGCTGAGGAGTACGAGGTCTTAACATTCTTCGCTGACGGGTGCACTGATATACTATTCGAGAAGACAGTTACAAACCCAATGTACACGTTTAGGGTAACGAATATACAGTCAGCTGATGGGGTTACAGCAGCACTAGGAGCCATAAAGTTCTTTAACCTAATGGAGAAGGATAGGGTAAGGGTGGCACACATACACCCCGACTACGCTTACGGTAGGAACGCCTACCAGCACATACAGGTTGTTTTCGAGAAGGTGCTAGGCAAGGATAGGGTTGAGATTGTATACGAAGGCTTTCCCAAGCTCTTCGGTGTAACAGACTTCGGGCCCTTCATAACGAGTATACTTGCAAGTGGAGCCGACGTACTCGCTACATCGCTATGGGCTGCTGATTGGCTCAACTTCTACAAGCAAGCCCTAGGCTACGGGCTTTTCAAGAAGGTTAAGGTGGTATCAACCATAAGCCATGGTATAGCTCCGCAGATGGTTGAATCAGACTACCCTGAAGGGCAGATAGCTGGTGTTCATTCAAACTACTACTTCTTATACCCAGAGCACGAATCATACCCGTTAAACAGGGATTTTGTGAGAAGATTCTATGAGAGGTGGAAGGAGTACCCAACGAACGGTTCGGAGGGGGCTTATGTATCAGTATACCTGTACAAGTCAGCTGTTGAGAGAGCATACCAGGCACTTGGGAGGTGGCCTGAGCCCGAGGAGGTTATACCATTCCTAGAGGGGGCCTCAATACTAGGCCCCGCAGGTATACTAAGCATTAGAGCTAGACCTCCGAACAAGCACCAAGGTTATAAGAACGCTATAACCGGTATAAGCAGGGTTGATCCAAAGCTTGGCTTCAGCATAGTAGCAGACCCGCTAAGGATCCCCATTGAGAGGATTACCGTGCCAGAAGGCTGGGAGGGCCCAACGGAGCCCACGATGACATACAACTGGATTAAGACAACCTGGAGGGAGGGCGTCTTACCAATATAGCTGGAAGGCCTATAGGGGTTTAGGATGGCTCTCCCAATCTATGTTTTGGATACTCTTTTCTACTCCTCCCTCCTCTTCCTCATAATAGCCGGGTTGAACTTGATATACGGGATCCTAAGGGTTGTAAATCTAGCCCACGCCTCCCTCTTCACCCTCGGAGCATACGCTACCGCCTGGATAACAACGTCCCTTATAGTGCCTAGGCTCGGTGAGAGTCTATTAGCCTTAATGGTCCTACCCTTAGTGCTCGGGGTCATACTTGTAATCCTCGTATCCCTAGCACTTGTAACCCCCTTGCTTAGATACTCTCAGGGTAGGGGTGACGCGTTCCAGCTTATTGTCACATTCGGTCTTCTAATCATCTTCGAGGATTTATTCAAGCTAGCATGGGGTCCTTATCCGGTCTCAGCGTACAATCTATTCTTCCAGACGGGCTTCGTGGATATCGCTGGCCTAAGGTATCCCGTGTATAAGCTATACGTGATATTATTCACGGCCATCCTAGCTCTAGCACTATGGTATGTAACCTACAGGTCTGCCTTCGGGATCGTGCTTAGAGCTTCATCAATGGACCCCCATATGGCTACGGCCTTAGGCTTAAACACTTCGAGGTTCCTCATCATAGTCATTGTCCTGGCGTCCGCTCTAGCAGGTTTAGGAGGATCCCTCTACATACCTGTAGCCTCGGTTCAGCTAGGTTTGTCGACAGAGTTTCTCGTCATAGCCTTCGTGGGCATGGTTATAGGTGGTTTGGGTAGCTTCGTTGGAGCGGTGGTAGGCTCTCTTATAGTCAGTAGCCTTAGGACATTAACGCTCATAGTATTCCCGGAGTTGGAGCTCGTAGTATTATACCTTGTAGCTGTCATAGTGCTACTCTGGAAGCCTGAAGGCATAGGGGGTGGTAGGGGGTGGTAGAGGCGTTCAGGAGGGAGCTTGGTAATAGCTTAGTGGCTCTCGCCATCCTCATAGCCGTGCTCGGGGTGGCGTACCCGATCCTAGGGTCTATTGCACCAGGCTACGCCATATACCTAACCTACGGGGTCATATGGTCTATAGCTGCTCTCGGCTTCAACCTACTCTACGGCTACACAGGGCTCCTAAGCTTCGGCCACGCAACATTCATAGGCATAGGTGCTTACACCGTAGGTCTAATCGTAAAGTACATTGGCTTAAGGGAGCTGGAGCCCATGCTGGTGACAGCCATGGTGGCCTCAGCAGCCCTGGCGCTCGCTGTGGGCCCTGTGGTGCTAAGATACGGGGGGATATTCTTCGCCATATTCATGCTAGCCATAGGGCAGATACTATGGGGTTTCTACCTGAAATTCTACCATGTTACAGGCGGTACTGATGGTATAAAGATTGGTAGGGTTGAGCTCCTAGGCTTCGACCTTGGTAGAATCGACTACCTAACGTACCTCACCATATACCACTACTACGTCCTAGCTATAGCCGCCATAGCCTATATCGTGATGTGGTATATCGTAAACTCCCCTCTAGGCTACTCGCTGAAGGCTATCAGGGACAACGAGGTTAGAGCTAGAGCTCTAGGCATTAACACCCTCCAGCTTAAACTCATAGCGTTCACCATATCAGCTGTGTACACAGGGCTTGCCGGAGCTCTACTAGCACCTCTCACCAGGCTTGCAAGCCCCGAGCTCGCATACTGGTTCGTTTCAGGCAAGATAGTGTTCATGACGATACTCGGTGGAGCCTCACACCTCATAGGCCCCATAGTGGGAGCCATAGTGTACACGTACCTGGAGTCCATAGCCATGGGCTACACCATCTACTGGTACCTACTCCTAGGCACCCTCATAATAGCCGTCATGATACTCTCACCAAGGGGGCTAATGTCTCTAGTTGATAGCTTGTTAACGAGAGCTAGGCTAAGGTGGGGGGTATGGCAGAGATCCTCTTGAGAGTTGAAGGTGTCTACAAGTACTTTGGCGGTGTTAGGGCAGTCGATGGTGTCTCCTTTAGCTTAGGCCGGGGTGAGAGGTTCTTCGTAGTAGGGCCTAATGGTGCTGGTAAGACGACGCTCGTGAACCTGATTAGCGGTTACTTTAAACCAGATAGGGGTAGGATACTGTTCAAGGGGGAGGATGTCACGGCTCTTGGTCTAACAGAGAGGGTTAGGAGGGGTATTGCTAGGAGCTTCCAGCTGGTAACTGTATTCGATAACCTCACAGTTGCAGAGAATATAGCTGTAAGTGTGGCGTCCAGACTCGGACGTAGTAGGGTGGCTTATAAAACTCTAAGCTCCTATAGGGATGTGGTGGAGGAGGTCGAGAGAATACTGGAGGTCTTCGAGTTAGCAGATGTAGCTAGCAAGTACCCTACGGAGCTCTCCCAGGGTGACAGGAAGATACTAGATGTAGCTCTAACCTTCGCTCTAAAACCCTCACTCATAATACTAGATGAGCCTACGAGTGGTGTAGCAACCAAGGATAAGCACTCTGTGATGGAGAGGTTGATTAAGGCTTTCGATGTAACAGGGGTTTCATCCATCATAGTGGAGCACGACATGGACATAGTGTTTAGGTACGCCAGAAGGGTCGTGGTAATGCATGAGGGTAAAATGCTTGCCGACGGGGACCCGGCTAGCGTAAGGGGTAACGAGGAGGTTAGAAGAATCCTACTGGGTGGTGTTTATGCTTAGGGTTGACAGCATCTACGTGAGGATAGGTGGGGTTGAGATCCTAAGAGGTGTAAGCCTGAACGTAGAGAGAGGGGAGGTTGTGGGGCTCGTAGGGCCTAACGGTGCTGGTAAGACGACAACGTTGAAAACGATAATGAGCTTCCATAGACCTGAGAGGGGAAGCGTCTACGTCGACGGCCTAGATGTGACGAGGATGCCCCCCTACACCAGGGTTAAACACGGGGTATCCTATATGCCAGAGGATCTAAGGGTATTCCCATGGCTTACAGCGGAGGAGAACATAAGGTTAGCTGTACTCCTCTCAGGCAAGATGAATAGATACAAGGAGATACTGGAGAAGGTTTACAACGTGCTCCCAGAGATAAGAAGGTTCAGCGATAGACAAGGCTACTACCTCAGTGGAGGAGAGAAGAGGATGGTAGCACTAGCAAGAGTACTAGCCGTGGAGCCTAAATACGCGTTGCTAGATGAGCTCTTCGAAGGACTAGCACCAGCAATAGTAGAGAGGCTGATGAAAGCATTAAAGGAGATAGCAGGAGAGGGGATAGGAATCCTGGTAGCGGAATCCAACGTAATACTAGCATCTAAACTATGCACAAGGATATACTACATAGAACGAGGAGAAATAATAGCCTCAGGTACACCACAAGAAGTACTAGCCAAGATAACAATATGACACATCCTCGACCACAAACCACTCATTTTTAGTTAGGAGGCCCCCAAGACCATGGGTTAAAGTAACCCCTCCATGAGCCTACACGAACATGCCCCTCCTCGCCCTAGGGGTCGAGCTTAACGTACTCATTTAAATGGATTACCTCAATACCTGGGTTCACCCTCTTAAGGTACGTCTTCAACGCCTCGTTATCCACGAGATGACGTTTATCGGTCGTGATGATAATAACATTGGTAGCAGGCTTGCTTAACGCTGCTCCCACTATGGGAAGATCCTTCTCCGGAACCACCTTCCTAAGAAACTCTAACTCTTGCTCTCCGGGAAGGTATTCTACTTCCTCAACCTTATCCCTATCGGCTAGGAGGTTTTTAACGAACTTGAGTAAGCGGATGTCAACGTTGCTCTTCCTCTTACTCTTCTCGATCTCCTTGACACGTTCCCAATACTCGCTCTTCAACTCCCTGGTTAATAGAATCGTGTGACACTTATCTTTGATTAGCCGGAGGACAGCGACGGTTTTAGAAAGTAGGTCTACATCGTCACCTGCTATAGCGTGGAATACGAAGAGGTCTAGTACAACATACCTCCTCTCCGTCAACCTACAGCCACACTCTTCGGGGCTAGCATTTCTAGGAGTTCCTCCACCTCAGCTTCAAAGAACCCGGGTAGACCTCCCTTGACCTTCCCACTCTCGTCTACTTCTAGCTTCTCCACTCTACTCTCTCCCCTTTCATCCTTGTACATGTAGCATACCGTTATGTCGTTTAGGCTTAGCTCGCCTCTAGCCACGCTATTTAGCACTCCGAGTAACAGGTGCTCGCTATGCGTTGTAATGATCAACTGTTTCCGCTCCTCCCTTACAACCCTACTGAGGATACCGGCTAGCTTGTACTGGATTGCAGGGTGCAGGTTTGTCTCAGGCTCCTCTAGTAATATTATTGACCCTCTATCAGCTAAACCTAGGATTGTGAAGAGAGCCGCCATCCTATTCACTCCACCACCCTCATTGACTATTAAGGCCGTCCTCCCCCTTCTAACCCTTGAACGTACTTCCACCGTATACGGTGGCACCACCTTAGTTTTAACCCTTATCTTGAACAGCTCCTCTAAATGGCTCTCAACGTAATCCTCAAGATTACCATCACTAGCTAGTAGTGCTAGTAGGAGCTCCTCCTGTGGAACTAGGGAGCTCCTCAGCGAGTTAACGATACTCTCTCTGCTCTGCTGCGGCGATATAGACACGCTTGGACGCCTGTACATGGCTATAGGTGATGGCACGAAGAACACCCTCTTGGGCCACTCGTTTACAGTTAAAAGTAACCCCTCCCTTAAGCTCTCAGGAACGGATCCAACAACGCTCGATATGCTAACCCTAAAGCCGTCCCAGCCTAGTGTGAGAGCACCACCCCCGACATTGATACTAGTACTTTGAGAGGTTCTCTGCGAGTAGGGTAGGTTCACAGCGACTCCTGGAAGCTTGACTATCACATCTCCAAGCTGTAGCACGCCATCCGAGCTAAGCCTCCCATCCCTGCTAATTCTAACATAGTATTGAAATGATATATCGTCACCACCTATCAGTAGGCTAAACCTCATAGGGTTGCTTTCATCGAAAACCAGGTGGTCCCATGAGCCCATGTTTATGTAACCCTCTATGTCAAATAACGCGGGCATGGCTACATTGCCTTGATTTAAGTGTAGTTTCTTTAGGAGTAGGATTGCTTGTAGGATGCTAGATTTACCGGAGCCGTTGGGGCCTATGATCACGGTAAACGGTTTAAACTCCATGCTTACATCCTTAAGGCTCTTGAAGTTACCTACATGTAACCCTCTTAACACTGCCAACACCAGGTTAGTTGTGGAGCTCACAGCTTTATAAAATACATGAGCATTCCACATAGCATGCTATGCAGCGTAGTGTTGCTCGCTATTGTGAAGATCTTGGCTGTAATTTTTAATAAGCTTTGGACCCGCCTAGGTTACCTGGTGTTGGTTGTTGGTCGACTTTGACGTGGCTAAGGGCTTGGGGTTCTGGGGTTGCATCGCCATCCTCCTAGGTATTGCTGTTAGCATATTCCTAGGCCCTCTCGCTATTCTCTTCACGCCTCTACTCAACCTCGTGGGCTACACTCTGCTCATCCTATCATTTTACCTCCTATCAAAATACTATGGCCGGGGTGGTATCTTCTGGAGCTCCCTCATATCCCTGGTTTTAGGGTTCACGGGGCTCATGGCTCTCTTCTTCCTCGTGATAGCTGGAGCTCTGGGCTCGCGGGGGGAGCCTGGTGGGGTTTGGCTTGCGCGTTTAACGCTCACGCTAATGTTAGGCTTGGTGGCCGTTCTAGTCCTATCAGGCATCTTCTGGTATAGGGCTTTATCGGAGCTCCACGAGGCATCAGGGGAGCCTATGGTTGAGAGGGCGGCTTTCGCATACGGCCTCTCGGTCATCACGCTATCTCTAGCCTTGATAACAATGCCTATCGCCATAATAGCACTCCCACTAGCCCTCATATCCTCTATATCGATGGTGTTAAACTGGATATTCCTAGCACAAGGCTTCAGGAACCTAGGTGAGACGGAGGTCTAGGTTTTAAACCTCTCCAGGGCTAAGGGTGTAACGTGAGAGCACCTGGATCATATGGGATGAGATAGTGTGATTAGAGATGTCCGGTTTAGAGCTACCAGCTGACTGGATTGAGAAGGCCGAAGTGTTCCTCGTTAACGCTGAGAGACACCTAGGTGAGGGTGTCTACTGGCTTGCATGTTTTGAAGCCCACCAGGCCTCAGAGCTATACCTCAAGGCTCTCATCGTAGCTCTAACAGGCTCCCACCCGTACACCCATGATCTTACGGAGCTGGTTGAGGTGTTAACAAGCTTAGGGTTTAAGGTGCCTGAGGAGGTTACAGTTGCATCAGAGCTCCTAACCCCCCACTACGCACTCTCAAGGTACCCTGGAAGGCGTAGTTTGAGGTATACAGTTAGTCGTGGTAGGAGGTGTGTTGACTCAGCTAAAACCATTATAAGCTGGGTGAGAGGTGTTGCAGGAGGAGCTAAGAGCTAGGTTCTACAAGTTGATGAGGGATAGAGTGTCTAGGGTGGAGGAAGACTTCAGGGTATTCGTAGAGGAGCTTTGTAGAAGTGGTCTAGCCAAGGAGGTGTACCTTGTAGGATCGAGAGCTAGAGGTGACAGTATGCCCTACAGTGACTACGACATAGTACTGGTTATAGGTGGTGAGATAGACCCCCTAGATGTGGCTGAGAAGGTGAGGCTAGCGAGGAGGACAAGGGTACCCCTAGACGTGGTGGTACTTAGAGAGGACGAGCTAGGAGACCCCCTGTACGGGGAAATGCTAAAATACAAGAGGAAACTCTGCTAGCAGTGGAGGCGAAACCCCACAACAGACACCCCATCAACCTACAGGTTGAAACTAGGAGGAAGCAGAGCTCAGACCCCCGCACCCACATCCATGTACAGTGCAAACGCTTATAAAGACCACAGGGAGATACAAACATTGAGGAGCTCCGCTGCGTGGTGTAATCTATGTCTTCAATTATAGTGGAAGCTTTGCAGAGGGAGAGAGCGCTACTCCGTGTTAAGGCTAGAGTTCTAAAGAGTAGAGTTGAGGATTTCGAGAAACGTTTCAACATGAAGTCAGAGGAGTTCCTGGAGAAGTTTGAGTCAGGAGAGCTAGGTGATGATGAGGAATTCTTCCTCTGGTGGAGCTTTCTCCAAGCATTAAGGAGTGTTGAGGAGAGAATGAGGATTGTCGAGTCGAAGATACAGGAACTTTAACGAGTACATAGAAGCTGTAAAGGAGTTGATAACCTCCTATGATGATGTCATAGCCGTCGCGGAGCTCGAGGAATTCGAGGTCACATTAAACGAGGGGTTCATTCGAGGCACCATTATCTTCATTGACGGATCTAGACTCCACTTCCTTGAGTACATCAGGATAATCAACAACATCCCCATAAAACTTAGGTACAGGTACCATTATGAGGATGCTGAGGGGAACATGGTGTTCAGATATGATAACGCCCCGCATCATAGGAATATCGCAACATTTCCTCATCATAAACATGTAGGAGATAATGTGTTACCGTCTAGGGAACCCTCACTTTCAACTGTACTAGAGGAAGTAGTATTGATGATTAGGTAGCATACGGTAAGGTTGACTGGGTTAAGTTTAACTCGAGACATTAGTTAAGACCAGTACTGTGGTTTCTCTGTAACCCTAACCTTGTCAACTGGATCGTCTATAAACCTCCACTTCCCCGAGCCAGCTGCCACTACTACTATGCCTAGCTCCTCCACTAGCTTATCGTTTATCAGAACCTCCTCCTCAACCCCGGATATCAGTGCGTCAGCCACCCTAGGGCCTACGCTTCTATCGCTTGTTACAACCCATACTTCAAGTGCATCCCTTACAATGAACATCCTCACGGGGCCGCCTGCTGTGCCGAGCTCAGCTATTGTAGCTGTAGGTGGTGGTGGGTGTAGGCCAAGCCTCCTAGCTAGAGCTAGTGGTATTAGGAGTTGTGGTGACTCCGTCTCAAACCCTGTGTTAACCAGGGCTACAGTCTCCACAACCTCGCCTGAGATCCTGGATCTAAGCTTTAACCTCACCCTCACCGCCATGAGTGGCCCTCCTCAAGGGGTATATGTGGCCTATCCTCCCACGTCTAAGCCCGTATATGTGGCCTATCCTCGGCCTCAAACCCCTACCCCGTTACTGCATGGTTACACGTTAGGGTATTAAGGGTTTCGTGGAACCATCACAATCTGCAGGCTAGTTTAAACCCCTACTCCATCCTACCGGGTTGCCTCTAGGAGCTCCTCCACTGTAACCTTGGCGTTCGCCTTCTCTACCACAAGCTTTAATGCATGATAGTATGCTGGTATCTGGTAGGCGTACCTCCTCCCGATCCACCTCTCCCTGGGTAGCTCTGAGACCTTGTAGCCTGTGATATAGAGGATTATGTTGTGCTTTAACATCAACTGTTTCAAGCTGTAATCTGCTTCATCTATGTTCTCCACGGCCGCCCTCAACGCATCCCACAGCCTTTCCCCGAGCTCCCTCCTAGCCTCGTCTAGGAACTCTCGTACCACTGCTAGAACCTCCTCCTCAACCCACCTCCTCAGCCCATCCACCCTTATCCTCACTAGAGCTCTGGGATTACCTCCGGTTAGCCTCCACAGTGTATTAACGTCAATGTCTATGTTCAACCTCCTCACTAGCTCCCCTAAGCTCCCAGGGTCCGGGTTCCACATGTGGGCCCAGTTAACCTTAGATCCAACCCTACTCCTAACCTCCTTGACCATAGCATCGCTCGTTAGAGCTACAACTGCGATTCTACCACCCTTATCCCTCCAGAACCTATGGTCATCGTACCTGAGTTGGTTTGAGCTTCCAATTCCATTGAATGGATTCAGCTCCTAGTATGCTCGCAACAACCCTCGACTTATACCACTTCTTTCAATTCCATTGAATGGATTCGGTTAGGAGGTTGCTTGACCCCGGCGAGGGTGTTATAGTCTTTCAATTCCATTAAATGGATTCATGAGGGGTGCTATGGAGCTCCTAATAAGCATAGATATGATAGCTCTTTCAGTTCCATTGAATGGATTCTGCATCATCGCACTTCATATACAGTGTGGAAAGTTCTCTCAATTCCATTATATGGATTCTATTCCATTAAGCCCCCGTCGGGGCCCTATGTACGTGGTGCAGGGTCTGGTATTTAAGCTTTACGCTTCTATCTCTCATTGGTTTCCCTTGTTGAGAATGGGAGTTTCAATTGTATACTGCCAGCACTCAAGCTTATGGGTAGGGTGTCCAAGAGTAATACATATAAGCCTCGGCTCATGTGTGGGTTTTAAGCCTTCCTTGGTTTACTTTATATCTAACTCCACGGGCGTGTTGTTTGTCTTTCCACTCTCGGCTTTACTCAGTCTTCTGCTCCTAAGAGGTTTAATGCTCTCTCTGCAGGTCATGGTGTTTGTTTTAACTGTTTCCACCGGTGGGATTGAGATTTCCCTCTTTTGGTCTTATTGACGTTAGTGTGTTTAGTGCCTCCGGGTAAGTTTTAATGTGTTTTTATGGTCTGAGGTTTAACTATTATGGTTTTTACCCTTGCAGCTTGGGTGTGCTATTGTTGTGCTTCCTTTTAATATTACTTCCTTCATATATGCTGCCTGCCTTGGCGCTAGTGTTCTAGCACAAACCCTCCTAATAGCCGGTGGGACCTCCATGTTGGCCGAACCTCCACTACATTAACCTGGAAACGTTAACCTTAATTAGCTAGAGCTCGTGGAACCCTGGGATACCGGAGACTCCGGCTGGCAAGAGCTGAACGGCCTAGAAGCCCCCATGCTATTAGCCTCTAGCCAGGAGGTTAAGCTCTTAGTAGGCCCTAGTAGCTCAATCCAGGACGTTAAGGGCCTAGTTGAATTAAACTATAAAAGGTTTGTAACCCGGGGGGTTGTGAGGGAGGGGCATAGCTCTAGGTAACCCCTTAACGTTGAAGGGCTATGAGCTATGGTAACCCATCCATGCCATCCTGGAGCTCGCTTTAGAACCTGGAGTCACCCGGAACCAGGGGTTTGATTCGAGGTGGTATGAGCTTAGCTGAATTAAGCTATAAAACTGTAGGACTCTTTGGGTCGAGCATTAGGCTACTAGAGGTTTAGACACGAGTCTAGAGAGTGTAGGAGCTCCGGGAACACGGTGTTCTCGAAAATCTCCAACTGTAGGCTACGAGTCTACGAGTTTGAACTGTTGTCTAGAAGGCTTCAATCACCCCCGCTGTCAGAGTGGCATTTTAGGTTGGCTTTAAAGCCTACAGTATCCTCTTGACTAGAACCCGGTTTACCGAGGGGCTGCAGGCTAGGCTACGCGATCCACGGGGGTTACTTGGAGCTCTAGACACTAGGGGTTACCGAGGTGGATCACATTGATCCGTTCTCGTAGCCTACTAGAGCTCAGCCTCTAACACAACTTGAACTCCCTAGCTGGTGTTGGTTATCAGCTCTGCCAGGCTCCCTGCTACCTTGCTCTGGATTTCGGCTAGCTTGGGTTTCATGGTATCCAGTAGCCTCCTGCAGACCACATCCTGGTCTCCGCTTTTAAGCTCTCTCCTCTCATCATCTCTACAGTGCCTACCTGTCACCTTGCACAGAAACTCTTCTATGTCGGGGTCGAATATGACGGCTATAGCTTTAGAGTCATCCGATCTAGCGATGTGAAGCGTACCCCCATAGAGGTCTCCGAGCACCTTGAACTTGACCTCCACATACCTCCTAGCCGGGCCACGCTCATAGTCTATGACTAGTAGTAGGAGCTCCCCCTCCCAAGACCTCCGGCGGCCCGCTCAGCTTTCTTTAACACTTTATCGCGCCCCATCTTAGCAGTATGCACTATCGAGTCTACGCTCGCTACACCCTCTATCGAGGCCTCTGGGATTTCAGCGAAGCACTTGTTCGCGTAGCACTCAGCTAGTACCCTTAACCTTACCTTCCCCAAGGGGGCCTGCACCTACAGCATACTTCTTCACTATCTCATGCGGAGGTAGAAGTAGTAGTTCATCTGATGTAACCATGTCTCTAGCCATCTTATCAACATCCAGCTTCACGGCTCGCGTTGAACCACCGGCATCCCTGTACACATAGTATGTCTCCACGTCCTTAACACGATCCCATAGTAGTGATACTAGGAGGGGGTTATGAGTTGATATGACGACCACGACATCTCCTAGGACGTCTCTCACATAGTCTACTATTAGGTTTAGGAAGAG
>Ga0080008_145777_pt1 | contig 28714 bp, 25 predicted proteins | sample ConCONMetagenome_FD_69211 | JGI IMG/M metagenome (GOLD analysis project Ga0080008, IMG submission 69211) | Hot spring microbial streamer communities from Conch Spring, Yellowstone National Park, USA - CON_C (SPADES assembly) (version 2) | ecosystem: Environmental > Aquatic > Thermal springs > Hot...
TAAAGTTTTCTGGAATGTTTTCAATTTGAAGAGCATTTCTGTTTAAAAGTAAGCTAACGGGATAGATAAGAATAACCTTAGATGCTTGTTTATTTTCAAGAAAGCTTTGGCGAAGAGCAAATGAACTAAGCAAAGCTTCGTATACTTTTCCATGAACTTCAAATTTAATGGGATTAAAGGCGCCTCTCTCAAGCCTTCCAATTTGGTAAATTATCTTCATCGATGTTTTCCTCTGTCATAATTTCATCTATATTAAGTGCTTGAAATTCAACCATGCCAAGTCCCATAGTAGTTTTTCTACCAACCCCAGCATATCTTGAAAAATGTCCAAGAATATTAAGCCATTTCAATTCTTCGTCTGTCAAGCCTTTCCCATAAAAAACAACTTTTCCTTTAAAACCTGTCACAGCGCTCCCGAGTGAGAGTTTTATCTTATAAGTCCTTATCTTACTATAAACTATGCATAACTTCTCTTCCAAAACTTTTTTTAAATCAACCTCAATCCTGAAAGGAGAAAAGTAATTCCATTTATTAATCAAACTTTTAAAAAAAATCTTAGGGTCAGGCAAGGGATAATCAATCTTCCCTTTTTTAAAGGAAATAGGCGTTATGGCTTGAAAATAAAGATAAGTTTTTGATTTAATTTTTAAAAAATCTTCAAATGTTGTATATTCTTCATTTTTTATTAAACTTCCTGGTTCTTGTAAAAGAGATACCTTGTAAGGTCCTAAAAATAATTTTTTTCTATTCTCAGTAAACTTAAATAAAAATGGAGAAAAAAATTCGTCTTTTAGAAAACTAATAGTTATGGTTAAAACTGAGCTAGATTCAGAGGCTAGGTTATTCTTAATAAATCTAAATATCTTAGGTGCCCACAAACAAAAGGGTTTGTATCTAGAAGGTTTATGAAGAGTTTCAGCAATATTTGAAGGAAAAAGACTAAAGAAAAATCCATGCAAAACATCAGGAGTAATTAATGAAGGATTCTCTACTTTACTTTGAATAATTAAATCTATTGAAAATTTAATAGGCATTCATTTTATGTATAAAAAACACCAACCTAAGAATTTTTTTTCACTTTCAACTACTTTTCTGGTTTTATTAAGCTCGTGACTTACTTTAGGAGCAGAAACTCTAAAAATAGCATTAAATATATCAGGTCTTTCTTCTTTTATTAATTGCATTATAGTAATGCTTAAATATCCTTGGTGCTGACCTATTCTTAAAGGAATTAGAATTTTGGATGAATTTTTAACCTTTCTGATGTATTCTTCTAATTTTTCTAATTGTTTTAACAAGGAATTTTTAAGTTCATTATCGTTTACTCTATTTTTTACATAAATTTTCTCTTTCTCAATTAAACTCAAATGAAAATCTATAGCGCTTTCCTTCAAAAATTGCCAAGTGACTTTTTCTATATTTTGATTTTTCAATTTTTCATTAAAAAGAGCTAACTTCTTTAATCCATTAAGAGCAATTTTTTCATCAATAAAACCATCTAATTTAATTCTCAAACCCTCTTTTAATATTTCTGAATAGCTTTTTAAGTCTCTACTTGAATTTATTACTTTTATGGCATCAACATATAGATTGTTATAAGGTAATGGATTTGAATCTGAAATAACAACAGCTTTAAAAAGGTCGTATTGTGCATCTCTTTGATTTGCACGAAAAATTTGTATTTCTAAATTTTCAATTAATTTTGATATACTATCTAAGTCCTCTTCTTGTTTTAATTTTTCAAGTTGATTAAAAAACTGGCTCTTTGTCTCAATATCATTTTTTAGTATACCATATAAAAATACAGTTCTTAAAGCACCTTTAATTTCGCTTCCAGGAATATAAGGTCCTTCAGGACTTTTAATAAAAGTTTTAACATTGTTTCCTGCTGGGATATCGCCTTTTATTGTTATTTCATATTTTGGAGGGATTAAAATCTTAGCTTTATAAAAATAATCTTTTAAATTTTCTTTTAACCCATTCTTAGCAGTTTCCTTAAGTTCTATTAATTTAGGAAGTAAATCTTTTGGCTCTTTATAAGTTTCAAAAAGCTTATCTATGAAATAATCAAAGGGATAAATCTTGATTTTATTATTTTCTTTAATATATTCAAAAGGAATAAGCTCTCCCCCATCTCCTATATTCAAAGGAGAAAAGGTTATTAGTTCCATTTTACCCTCCATTATTCTTTATATAAAATGGAAAAGCATAACCATATTGATAAATTGTCACTTTCCTTGAAGGATCAATTAAAGATTTTGAAGAAAGAACATTTATTAAATTACCGTAGAATTTTTTTTGACTACCATCTTTTATAGTTAAAATAGAACCTGGTTGAAAATATAATACCTTTCTTTTTAATATCGGAGTAACCAGTTTATCATAAAAATTCTCAACTTTTCCACAATAGATTTCTATTTGATAATAGCTATTATCATAATCAAAAGAAGAATCTGGAAAGGTGGAAGAAAGTGTGTAAAATTTTTTAGTAGCCATATTTAAGTATTTCTCCAATTTTTCTACTCTATCAACCTTTATCAATTTGACTCTACCATAACCAGTAGATTTATTACCTCCAAAGGGTATATATTTAAATACAGCTTCAATTTCATCTAATAAGTTTTCATCAAACAGGCAGACAAAAAATGAAAATTCTGGATAGAAGTATGAGGGAACATTATAAAGTTGAGCACCTACAGTTGTCCAAGTTAAACGATTTATTGAGTTATGAACTTTTATTGTCCTATGAATTTTAATACCATCATATTTTTCAATTTTTTGACCCAATTCCCATTTTGTCATAAGTTTTCCCTCTAAAAATTCTATAAAAATCTCTTCAGGAATATAGTTTAGTTTTTTCTTAATTTCTTTTAGTTTCTTATATTCTTCTATACCTTTTGGTTCAGGAAAAACCTCTTCTACTTGAGGACACGGAAAATATCTAATGTCTCCTTTTTTAAATATGCAAGAAGAAATCAAGAAGGGAGGGTCTGAATTAAAACGTTCAAGAAGGTCTAAAAGATTCTTTTCGCCAAAAAGGTTCCTATATCCCCAGCATAAAGCACCAAAAATTGTATAACTTTTTATTTCTGAAGTAAAATACGATAATCCTTTAAAAGTAAATTCATAAAGTTTCAACTTTAACACCTCCAATTTTGAAGTTTTTCTGATAGATTGTTTAAAATTTCATTAAGCTCTTCATTTTCAAAAAGTTTTTCCTCTTTTCCCTTTTCACCAAGATAATATTCTTTAGGTCTCCATATAAGGGTAATATCTTTAAATTTTACTTTTCCTGAACCTCTTGATCCGCATCCCCCAAGATAATGATCTTCAAGACATTTCATCCCTTGAAACACAACTTTCAAAAGGTCTTTATCTTCATCTTTATAAACATCAAAAACCATTGTTCCTTTAAATTCAGCCCCTGCAGGAACCCTTTCTATCTTTCTTGGATTTGCTTTGGCAGTTAGACGATTGATCTGGTTTTCAGTTTTAATTTCTGTAAAAATATTCTCACCAAGAGCATTTTTTAAACGTTCTAAAGTTTCATAAGTTGGATAAGCATCAAAAACTTTAAGACGAGGCGGTCCAGGAATAAAATCTATTCCTTTTTCTGCTAATTCTTCTATCCTTTTTGCGTCACCAGTTCCAAATACCTTGCAAATCACACATTCTCCACAGGTGCAAGCTTTTCCTGCTTTTTCAACCTTCTTCTTAACCTCTATGTTTTCATCTTCCTTTACTTTATCTATCATTTTTTCTACATTCCCGTTTAACCACTCAAGCAAACTTCTCATCTTTCCTTTTAAGCTTGACCCAGGAACATAAGGAGCTCCTTGAGGCAATGTATTACCATTTCCATCATAATCGGGAATCTCAACTTCAACTTTAATGACTGGATTATCAAGTCCTCCTATTTCAAATTGTTCCTTTGAACCACCTATTCTAAGACCCGTTAAAGCTTTTAAAGTATATTCTATAATAAATGAACCTTTGTAATTAAACATACTTTCACCTCCTTTATATTTATTCTTTTAAATAAGCAACTAAAGCTTCCATAAATTCTATTGTATTATCAAAATTTTCTAAATCTTTATCTAAACTATCTAAAATTACCCACATTAACTCTTTAAAATCATTATCAATAACGTTTCTATTAACTTGATATTGTAAAATCGGATATAATCTATAAAGCCGAGCTTTAATTTGGTATTGATCTTTTCCCTTTTTATACATCTCATATGCAGTTTTAAATTCTGTAAAGATTTTTCTTAATTGAACTCGCGTTAGTTTAAGACTTGTAGAAATTTTATGAGCATATTTATTAGGTTTTATAAGTTCCCCTAAATCAAACTGTTTCAATCCTTTTTTTTCGTTAATCTCCTCAATAAACTTCTTTATAGTAGCATTTTTTACATTAGGAAGATTTTTTACATAAGATTGCACGTTTTCTCTCTCTTTAATCATATTTACACCCCCTTATTTTATTCTCTTGTTTTCATTATTACATATTTTGCTTTAAATAATGCATCTTTCTTTACTTGGTAATCATTTTCAGTATCAAGAAAGAACCCTATTATTTGTTTCCTATCTTCTTCATCTTTAACATTCCTATATAAATAGTAATAAAATCGGGGATAAAACTTAGGAGAAATCTTGTTTTCATCTTCCTTAAAAGAACCTAGTAATTGATAAAACTTATAAAATAAAGATCTTCCTATTTTTCTATTTTTCACAAGATTTACCATTTTTTCTGCTTCTTCAACTGCTTTTTCATATTGTTCCCATTTTAAACTTTCCCCTAAAACTCTAATTGCTGGTTTAATTTCTTTTGCTTTATCTTCTTCACTTCCTGCTAATTCACCCGCAAATCTTACAGGATAAGAATCACGCCCCACAAAAACTCCGCTTGAAAGTTCTATATCTTCGTTGTTGCATGTATATTTTTTAAAATCTTCTCTTATTCTTTTTAAGGCTTCCAAAACTTTATCCCAAGGACCAATTATGAAAAAGTCATCCCCACCTGAATATAATATGTAAATCTTATTTTTAAATTCTGCTAAATTAAAAAGATAATTAAAATAGCCAGAGAAATATAAATCCAAACTTCTACTTAAAGTTGCTATTCTTGAGATGCTATAATCTTCTCCTAACCCCTGCATAAATATAAACCCAAGATTATCCACATCACCTCTTGCAAAAGCAAGTTTCTTGTCTCCTTCTGCAGACATTACTAATTCTTCAAAAGTCATAACTCCTGAATATGTTTGAGGAACAATTTGAGCTATAAACCTAAATCCATCACATTTCTTCTCGTTTAGAAAATTAGTATCATTAAGAAGGTATATACTTTCATTTTCTTTACTTTTACTAGAAACTCTTGACAATTCTTCTAGAAAGTAAACTCCACCTATTCTATCAATGTAGAAACCAGATAAATTTTCTAACTTTTCTTTGGAAAAAATTAAATATTTCGCTTTAGGAATAATTTCTCCTACTTCTTTAAAAGTTTCACACCACTTACATATACTTTTTTCTTCCTCTCCCTTTTCTTCAGTTATAACTACCTGACATGATTGGCAAACTGTATAATTTTTTTCTACATTCTTAAATTCTTGATTTATTATATCTAAAAGTTCTTCCGTAGAATAATTAATTAAAATGTTTATAAATTTTTGTTTTTTATTTTTCTCAAGAATCCTATAAATGTTTTTCATTATTTTTCTATAAACTTCTTTATTCTTTAACTCAGATAAAGTAATCTCAGAATAACCTAAAGCTAATCCAATAGCACCATAAAAATTTTTAAATAAAACTTCTTCCACTTCTTTTGAAAATTTATCTAATTCTTTTTCTATCCCTTCCTCATAACCTAAAACAATTTCAAAATGACCACCTCCAGAATAAAGAATATTAACAAAGGGGTAACCAAATTTATCAAGGAGTGCTCTTGCAATTAGATCAGGAAGAAGAGTTAGAAAAGAGCTTCTTCCTCTTAGTTGCTTTGCAACTCCTTTAATATTAGTTACTCCATAAAGAAATTTTTGAATTCCACTTATATCTCCTTTTAAAAATATCAATTTTGCTTTTGTTTCTGGTTTATCTGTGTTTTTGATAATATTTAAATTATAGTCTGTGTAAAGAGAAGTTGAAAAAGCTGCACAAACTCTTAAGTGATCAAAAAGTGATATGTCTGGATAATGCCTTTCTTTTCTTTCTGGATCATAAGTTGAGGCAGGAACACACCAAAAGTATTTGTAAATTAAGTGATATAAAGCTGTAAGAAGTTTATTTGAAGAATTTAGTTTAATTTTATCTATATAAGTATCTTTTAAGATATTAAATTCCTCTAAAAACCCTTTCCATAAATTTTTATATGCAGTAATTTCATCAAAACTTATAAGGTCTTCTTTTTTTATTGGGAAAATTACTTCGTTATCTATTCGTAAAGGTTGAAGATTGTAAAAGTATTCTTGCACTGAAGAGGTTTCTTGGTTTTTTGATTTATTTTTTGAAATATTAATATTTTGGAAAATTACTCTTAATAAATTTTCTTTTTCTTTTTTTTCTTTTTCACTTCTTTCTGAACTTGAATAACGATCAGCGAGTTGATAAATTCTTGCATAAAGTTTAAGGTCTTCCGGAGCACCTTCTGGATTATGATGATAGCTTGATGCAAGTATAACTGGGTTATCAACAATTTTTTTCAAAAATTCATAAGTTGAAAAGGCATGAGCATATTTAAATTCTTTTTTGTAGTGTTGTTCTTTTTCAATTTCTTTAAAACTTTGTTCATTTTCACTCCAAAGTGCTCTGATTATCACTTTTCCCAAATCATGGACAAGAGCACCTATAGCAAGTAATTTTCTTACTTCCTTTTTATTTCCTTCCATAACTTCCTCTCTCTCCTACTGTATTTATTTAACAACCTTTCTCCCCTAATTTCTGACATCCCCTTCTCTAATTTTTCTTAAAAATCTAAATTCCAAAACTGGTTGATAGGACGAACCCTCTTTTTGAAAATTGTAAATCCAGCCGTCGACATAATGACCAAAGGCTAAACCTACCATAAAAGCAATTGGAATAGGGCAAGAAAAGAAAAAGTGATAGGTCTTCATTGAATATTGCGACCGAACATCTTGGATAGCGCTAGCACACTCTTTGGCAGCTTCAGAAAAGCTCTCAATTGGGATATTCCCTTTTTCTTTAGCCTCTAAAACTAAAAAAGAAGGATTATTGAGATGGGAAAAGGCATAGGCTTTTACATCCGCAACCGCTTCATGATGCCCAAAGTTAAGCAAAATCACTAAATCTTTTCCATTATGTTCAAAAAGCGTACTAATATGATTATAATGAAATTTTCTTTCTTTCAAGTATCTTGGTTCATATATAGGAATAGTATGGTATTTTGTCTCCCCTTCCTTAGTTTGATAGTGGTAAAAGACGAAAGGATAGAAGTGGGAATAGAGCACGCCAAGGGCAAAGCTTAAAGCCACAGCACCTCTCATGCCTATGTGAAAAATCTTATTTCCGGGGAGCGTAGTAACAATTTTATAATAACGAGTATAAAAATCTTGACAAACTTTCTTCCAATCTTCCTCGGTCTTTAATTGTCCGGTTAACTGATAAAAAGTGTCTTCTTGCAAGCCATAGAACAACTCAAGCCCCTTAAGGATCTCAAATTCTTCAAAAGTTTTCTCTCCGATGAAGGCTTTTAAAAAGTTTGAAAATTCCTCGTAGCCTGCGGTCGTGATGTAAAAGGGTATGTCCCATTTATCTTTTTCTAAATAAGCTTTAATGGTGTTAAATCGTTTTACCTGAAGAGGAGTGATAAGCCTTAAGCCCTGTGATTTGGCAAACTCTATCTTTTCTTTTATATGGTCAACCTCTAAAATATCTCCTCTAGTGTTTAAGGCTCCTGTAAATCTTAAATCCTCTGGTATATTCTCAATGCTTAACGCACAAGCAAGAGGGAGCATAAAGCTCTTTCCAGAGATGTAAGAATCAAAGAATACAGCAAAGTTTTTGTTTGAAAGCTTTTTAACAATAGTTAAGGAATTTTTAAGCTCAGGCAAGTTTGTTATGATTTTAGAAGTATCAGGTATTACTAATCCTTTAGCAAAATCCGCTTTGTCTCTATCTACGACGATTACTTCAAAAATCTTCCCTTTTCCTTTAACAATCAGGTCGGCATCTTCAACAGGTTTAATCTTTAAATGCTTCACTAAAAGCCGGGGGCTAAAACTATCTTTCAACCTTTCACGAATATAATTGATTAGAGTAAACTGGACTTTAGGAGAAAATAAATTCCATCTCATTAAAAGTTCTTCAATATGTTCATCAAGCAAACCCTGCTCAAGGAAGGTGAGTATATGATTCTCATCAAACTCTTCAAACCGAAACCTCAACATCTATAGCCTCCAGCCAAAAAGTGTAATCCGGAAGTTCAGGAAGGTTTGTAAATTCAAGCTTGATCGTTTCTAATGGACCTTCAAATATAACTTTGTTTTCTACTTTTATGGTTATTTTCTGCCCCAAGTAATCTTGCGGAAGATAGAGGGTGAGCTTTGATCCCTCAGGGATCTTTTCAACTATGGCAAAGAAGTTTTTACCTCTATGCACATTTTTAGATGAAGCTGCTTTGGCATAGGCAAAGTGAGAATTTTCGTAATAGGTTTTTAAATCATCTGAGATAGTAAAGACCGACGGAACAAATTGATACTCTTCGAGCTTTTCGAGGTAAGTAAATATAGATTCTGTATTGTAGGGGGCTAGAAGCTGCATCAGAAAGCGAATGTATTCACCACGGATGTCGTAAGGGATTTGGGCGCGCTTCGCGTAGTCTTCAAGACGGTAGATGTCGTCTTCGTATATGGTCCCTCTTTTAAAGGTATGGGTAAGCAAAAATTTTTCATCCAAATAAACCCAAAAAGGCAGCGCAACTAAAAGAGTTTTTAAGTGCGGAAGTTTAATGATTGGTGTTTCAGGATTTAACCATCCAAGTCCAATTTCTTCCGTTAGAACCAAAGCCTTGTAAAGCTTTACTTGGTCCAAAGGGAGCTCTTCTGTTAAGGCAAAATAGATGGGAGGTATGGTGCATAGCTCCCTCAGCTCGTTGAGCTTGGGGGGAATTTTTGCTGAAACTGAGAAGATTTTAAGGTCTTTTCCTCTCAAAGATTTGTAAAGCTCCCATTCTCTTTGAAGTCTATCTTTCGTTCGCATTATTAACCTCGATCACTCGTAAAGGTCCCTTTCTCAAAAATGTCCTTTTACTTAAATATTAACTATATTTATCGCAAATTTCTGACTTTATCACATAAAATAATTTATCCGCTGAGGTCCCTTCCAAAACCTCCTCTCCTAAAATTTTCTTAAGCTTCGGCTTCAATCTTTCCCACCTTTTATAAAAAACATTAGCGTTTGCTTTAACCTCTTTTGGATTTTGTTTATACGCTTTGTTTACATACCAACATAAAGTTTCTAACTCTTTCTTGGTCAATTTTTCTTTTAAGCTTAAAACAAGATGATTTAAGGCGCTATCTTCAAGAAAATTCACAAATACTGAAGGGAGCAGTCCTTCAACTCTAATTTCTTTCTCTTTATACTCTTCTTGGGTCGGGCTCAAATCGTCAAGATTTACTTCTTTTTCCACAAGTTTGAATTCTGAAGAAAGATAAAAATAAATTATGTGTATTGCAGTAGTTAGTAGATATTTTTCACTTATGAATGATAACTTAAGAAAACTTTCTTTTTTGGAAACAATTTTAAAAATAAGTTCGGAAGCTAAAACCTCAAGATAGTCAGGTCCGAAATACTTATGAAAAAGCTTTTCTATGTTGCTATTAAAGTGGACTTTGAGAGCTTGTTTAAAGATGCGCTTAAGATCCTTTAAAAAGGCTTGATAATCTTCAGAACTTATTTGATTATATAAAAGTTTTTCGATAATCTTTTTATAATTCCGCACTTTAAAAATTTTTTTAAAGTTTATCTAAAGTTTCTAAATTTTCACAAACTCCACAATAGATAAGCTTTCTAAGCTGAAGTTCAGGTGATTTTAAAGTTAAACAAATTGGTGCTCTTTGTGGAGAGAAGATTACGAAAGAACGAGGAACAAAATGAAACCAAGAACAATTCTTTTTTATGCTTTGGCATCGGCTAAGGTCAATAGAAATTGGGGTAACTTTCGAAGAAGTTAGAAAGACAATTTTATAAAAGTCTTGAGATTCCTCTTTTGTCTTCCAATAAATGCAAGGTCTTATCTTTCTCTTGTAGCTGCCGAGATAACCACCAACCTTTTCATCAAACCGTTTCAACTCCTCATAAGGAACTAATGCTAAAATTTTTAAGCTACTACTTTCAAGAAGTTTGTCTAAAAAAGGTTTAAAAGAAAGAGTTTTTCTAACTCTTTTCTCTTTGGAAATTTCTTCCATCAAGTTATATTACATAACAAAAATTTTGGTTTGGTCAAGAGAGGATGTAGTGCCATTCCTTCGAATGCCTAAATGTTTTTGTAATGAGCAAGCAACCGCTTCTTCAAACGGTTTATTTTCCTTTACTCTTTATTAAGATCCCTGGGAAACCAATAGAACAGGTGCTAGACTAAAGTTTAGAATAATTTAATTTTGTAATCAGAGAGAAAGATTAAACGATAAAAAAATAAAGCTTGAAAACTAAAAGAACTATGGAGCGGGCGACGGGATTCGAACCCGCGACCTACAGCATGGCAAGCTGTCGCTCTTCCAGGCTGAGCTACGCCCGCACCACTTAAATATTATTATCCATAAATCTTGAATTGTCAAGAACCCTTTTCCCTTCTAAGGTTGTTTCAAAAATGTCTTTTTGTAAGCTCACCCCTCCTCTCACCCCAAGCGCAAGCCGAAGAGACTCCTCTTTTTCCTTAGGGATGCCTCGCTATCGCTCGGCACGACAGGATAAAGTAAATCACTCTGAGCCGCAAGCGAGGGGGCTTCCAGAGGATGCTCCGCTATCGCTAGGCACAACGAAGCGAGGAACTTTTTTAAACAGCCTCCCCCTTCCCTTGACAAGACCAAAATATCCGTATAAGTTAATGGTAAAAAAAATTATCATTTTAAGCATACAGAAAACATGAAACAAAGGTAGTATTTCCGAGGATTTGAAAGGATATGAACATAGAGCTACTCTTATGGGTTATTGGCACAGGCTTAACTCTTAGCGCTTTTGCGGTAAAACTTGGGGTTGCCCTTGGGTTAAGCAAACCCTCAAAATTAACTATCGCTGTAGTGTTGTTAACCTACGCAGCTCTTTTTATCATCATTTCGCTCTTGGCTAAGCCTTTTCTGAACTTACTTCTAAAAGTTCTACTTAAAGGTCCATACCTACATCTTTTGCTATCCTTAGGGTTAATTCTCTGGGGAGTCTATCTACTCACAAGAAAAAATTTTCAACCTCAAGAGAAGCATAGCGTAAAGCTTAGCCTTCCTCTACTTCTACCCTGCCCTGTGTGTCTTTCTGCCATGTCTTTTTCTGTAGCAGTTTTCCTCAGTGCAACGCAACTTCCCCCTTATCTTGTTGGGTTCGGATTGGGTTTAGCCTTTACTCTGTTTTCATTAGTTTTCTTTCTTATTGTTAGAATTTGGGCAAAAGAGTTTAAGCTTGCAACCCTTGGGCTTGCTATGATTGGGGTCGGGGTTTACCTTTCTTTATCCTTTATCGTGCCAGAAAAGATCGAGGAAGCAAAAAAGATATACAAGACCTTTGTTTCGGAAGAACTATTCTTTCCTCCCTATGCCTTGTATGCTCTTCTTATTCTTTTTCTTGCCTTTCTGTTTGGTTTTATGTTTAAAACGCAAAGAAAGATTAAGCGGGAGGTTTGAACGTTGAACATTTTAGCCTTTTTTGAAAGCTTTCTCTATGTTATTTCGACTCTGCTCTTCTATCCTGTCCTTATTGGACTTATTATCCTTGTATTCTGGATGAGCATAAGCCTTGGTCGGTTTTTGAGGGAGTTTGTGGAGAGAAGGCATGGGTTTTTCTATTATCAAGAAAGCTTTAAGAAAGCACTGAAAGAAGAAATAACTCTGTTTTCAGAGGAGAGGATAGATGAAGCTGAGGCAAGGGTTGTTAGGCTTTTGCAGTCCTTTGAGGTAGAGCTGATAAAAGCGCTTGATAAGGTTAGGTTTGCCATAAGGGTAGGTCCGGCGCTTGGTTTGATGGGAACGCTTATTCCTATGGGCATGGCTTTAGCCTCCCTTGCTCAGGGAAACATGCCAGAGATGGCAGGCAGAATGGTCACAGCCTTCACCACAGCAGTAGTTGGTCTTGGTTGTAGCGTGGTCGCCTATCTAATCTCCCTTGTAAAGGAAAGATGGGTTAGAGAAGACCTAAGAGAGATGGAATTTCTTTCGGAGTTGCTTTTGGCAAACCTCAAAAGAGGTGTAAGAAACTTAGACGAACTGATAAAGGGAGGCGAAAAATGAGCCTTCGTAAGAAAAGAAGGCTTTTAAGGGACTTTGAGCCAAAACTTGAAGACCCCCTTACTGGCATTGCTAATCTCTTTGATGCAAGCGTTGTTTTTATAGTTAGCCTAATCATCGCTCTTTTTATGACATACAACATGATAGAACTTATTAATCCAAAGTCTGAAGTAACTTTGGTTAAGAGGTCTGAAGACGGAAAAATTGAAGTTATCATAAAAAAAGGAAAGGAAATCAAAGCAAAAAGAGTTACAGACAAAGAACTGACAGGAGAAGGTGTAAGGCTTGGAACAGCTTATCAACTTAAAGACGGAAGAATTATCTATGTTCCTGAATAAAAAACATAAAAAATCATGCTTAATCTTGATTTATATAACTTTCACATTTTTCATCTTATTTAAGAACCATGTTTTTGCCTATGAAAATAATAACAAAGATACTCTTAAAGTAAGTTTGATCCTTGGAGACCATTATACAAAGGTTGCTGTTGAAGCATTGAAAGAAATAAAAAAAGACGGTATCCAAAAATTAGAAATTAAAGTTTTTCCTCAAAAGGATATAAAAAAATTAGATTTAAGCTTCATTTCTAAATCAAACTTAATAATTATCAACATAATGGGTAGACGGCTTGTTGAAATTTTAAGAAAAGAACTTTCTCAAGCTATTAAAAATGGAGCAAAAGTTTACGCAGTAGCTGCAAGCGGTTCATACAACGATGAGATGAAAGAAATGGGAATTATCTTTGATGAACGAATTGAAGAATACTATAGAAACGGTGGCGTTAAGAACATCAAAAATATGATTTACTATGCTTTAGCCAGAGATTTTGGTTTAAATCTTAAAATTGATAATCCTGAAAAGATACCAGAGTTTGCAATTTATGATTATAAGTCTAAAAAAGTGTATATTTCTACCAAGGAATATCTTTCAGCAAAGAAAGATGAATTAGATAAAAGAAATCTCATTGGTATAATATTTTATAAAACAAGCTATATAAGCTCTCAGACAACTATAGTTGATGCTATATGTGAGGAGTTAGAAAGGCAAGGTTTTGGTGTGATACCCATTTATGGTTATCCATCTGAGCTTGCAATAGAGAAATTTTTCTTCTCCGATGAGGGAAAGCCGTTAGTCAGAGCCGTAATAGCTCTTGGTTTAAAAGTCGGGTTAAGACCTGAGTCAGCGGTTCCTGTGTTAAGCAAGCTTGGAGTCCCAGTTATTAATGCCATAACCCTCTACAGTCAGAGCGAAGAGGAGTGGAGAAAATCGATGACCGGACTAGATATTTTTGAAAGGACTTGGCAGATTTTTTTGCCTGAGCTTGGCGGAATAATTCAACCAATCGTTGTAGGAAGCAAAGAGACTTTTAGAGACCCAGAGCTTCAAACAGATTACATAATAGAAAAGCCCATCCCTGAAAGGATAAAAATGCTTGTCAAACGAGTTAAGGCTTGGGTCAATCTACAGGACAAACCAAACAAAGATAAAAAAATAGCCATCATCTACTACAACTATCCTCCAGGCAAACAAAACATCGGAGCTGCCTATCTTAATGTTCTGCCTGAAAGTCTCTATGAAATTTTAAAAAGACTAAAGGAAGAGGGTTATACAGTTCCTGAAGTTGACAAAGCTAAAGTTTTTGAGGATGTTTTAGCACAGGGAAGAAACATCGGAAATTGGGCAAAGGGTGAGCTTGAAAGACTGGTCAAAGCTTACAATCCCATCCTCATCCCGATTGAAACTTACAAAGCCTGGCTTGAAGAGCTCCCATCAGGCTTTAAGGAAGCGGTAATTAGAACTTGGGGGCAACCTGAAGCCTCAGACATCATGACCTTTAGCGACTCATCTCATAAGAAATACTTTGTCATACCTGCTGTAAAATACGGAAACATCCTTCTTTTGCCTCAACCATCTCGTGGGCTGGAGCAGGATGTAGAAAAGCTTTATCACGATATGAAAACGCCCCCGCATCACCAATACATAGCCTTTTATCTATGGCTAAAGAAGGAGTTTCAAGCTGACGCCATAATCCATGTTGGAACTCATGGAACGCATGAATGGCTCCCTGGTAAAGAAGTGGGACTTTCACCCGAAGACCCGCCTGAAGTTTTGATCCAAGACATTCCAAACATCTATCCTTATATCGTTGACAATGTAGGAGAGGGTTTGCAAGCAAAACGTCGTGGAATGGCAGTCATTATAGACCATATGACGCCTCCCCTCGATAAAACAACCCTAAACAAAGAACTAACCGAGCTTTATGCCTTGATAAACGACTATCATTCAGCCAAAGACAAAAGCCCTCTTCTTGCTGAAGCAAAGTTAAGGGAGGTCTCCGCATTATCAAAAAAAATAGGCATACTTAAAGACTTAGGGCTTGAGGAGGTAAAAGATGAGAAGGATTTAGAGGAGCTTGAGCACTATCTCGAAGAGATAAGACAAACCTTTAATCCCTATGGGCTCCATACCTTTGGCAGAGCTCCTGAGGATAGATTTATCAGGGCAATGGCTGAAGCCATATTATCCATAGGAAAAAATTTAAGCAGTGAAGAAAAAGAAAAGAAGCTAAAAGAAATTGAAGATAAAATTCGGGAGAGCGCAAAGCGAGAGCTTGATTCTTTGATTTTAGCCTTATCTGGTAGGTATATTCCTTCTGGTCCTGGTAACGACCCTATTAGGAATCCTGATAGCCTGCCAACGGGTAAGAATTTCTATGCCTTTGACCCCTCACGGATACCTTCCAAAGCAACCTATGAAATGGGGGTAAAGCTTGCTAAGGAATTCCTTGAAGACTATAAGCGAAGGCATGGAAGCTTCCCAGATAAGTTAGCCTTTGTGCTATGGGCAGTAGAGACGATAAGACATGAAGGAATAATGGAATCGCAGATTATGTATCTCCTTGGGGTTAGACCGAAGTGGGATGAAAGGGGAAGAGTATCTGGGCTTGAGCTTATTCCAAGGGAGGAGCTTTCTCGCCCAAGGATAGATGTAGTTTTGACCATATCCGGGCTTTATCGTGACCTTTTTTCAAACCTCGTTCACCTCTTAGACCAAGCAGTCTCCCTTGCAAGAGAAGCAAAGGAAGAGGACAATCTTGTTCGGAATAATGTTCTATCTCTCAAGGATACTTTGATGAAACAAGGAATTCCAGAGGATAAGGCTTTAAGGCTGGCAAGCGTTCGTATATTTTCCGAGCCTCCGGGTGATTATGGAACAAGAATAGATAAAGCCATTGCCATGTCTAACACCTGGGAAAAGGAAGAAGAGATAGCAAGGCTTTACATTAATAGAATGAGCCATCTCTACGGACAGGGCTTTTGGGGAGGCGTTGATGAGAACGGAAAAGAATTAAGCAAAGATTTAAGCCTATTTCTTTTTAAAAAGGCTTTATCCGGAACTAAAGCTGCCCTACATAGCCGAGGAACGAATATATTTGCCACCCTTGATAATGATGATTATTTCCAGTATTTAGGTGGCTTAGCCCTTGCCATAAGGACGATTGACGGAAAGTCACCTGAACTCTTTATCACAAACCTTGCCAATCCCCATCAACCGAAACAAGAAAGGTTAGAAAGGTTCATGGGAAGGGAGCTAAGAGGCAGGTATTTAAACCCTGAATGGATAAAAGCTATGATGAAGGAGGGCTATGCTGGGGCAAGGTTTATAGATAAGGTGGTTGAACATCTTTGGGGCTGGCAAGTCACTGCTCCTGAAGTAGTTGACGCAGCTAAGTGGCAAGAAATGTATGAGACCTATGTAGTAGACAAGTATGGGTTAAACATAAAGGAGCTTTTTAGGAAGGCAAACAATCTTTGGGCTTATCAATCGATTGTAGGAAGGATGCTTGAAACGGTAAGAAAAGGCTACTGGAAGCCAGAAAAGGAGGTTGTTGAGCATTTAGCTAAAGAGTATGCAGAGACAGCGATGGAGGTTGGGCCTGCCTGCTGTGACCACACCTGCAACAACCCGTTTCTTACTGAGTTTACCGCAAAGGTCCTCCTTTCCGTCCCGGGGCTAAAACCCCTTGCCAAGTCCTTTCTTAACACCTTGGCAGCTGTAAAAGGAGAGCACCAAGGCTCAGATAATCCTGACAAGAAAGAGTTTCTTAAGAGAGATTTAACCTTTAGAGCAAAGAAGAATTTAGTCCCAGGTGGTTGGCAAAGGGTAAAGGGCTTTGAGATGGAGGATGTAAAAAGTTCTAGCTTTTCCTCAGCTCCCCTACCCTGGCTTTATATTCTACTCTTTTTTGTGTTTTTATTCTTAGTCTACATTGGTTGGAGAAGAACAGAATATAAAAAATAATTTTTGTAGCAAATTGTATAAAGGGTTTATTGTAGAGGAACTTTCTAATAAAAATATTTTTTATGATAAATAAGACTATTTTAAATTTTATCAGTTAATTTTTGTATTGTTTAAATTTATTTTTTCACTCAGGATTTAGATTATACAATTTATAAGTTATAGGGATTCTTATTTTAACATCAAGTGGTGGAGCAGGGAAATATTTTGAAACTTTTTTAATTGTATCTATAGCATTTTCATCAAGCACTCTATATCCTGAAGATTTTTCAACAGTCAAAAGATTGATTTTACCATCTTTCGTAAGGATAAAAGATATTATTACTTTTCCTTCCCAACCCATCTTACGAGCAATATAAGGATAGTTAATATTATTGTGAATAATTTGAGAAATAAAAGAAAGTTTTTCTATCAAAAACTTTTCCTTCAATTTCTCTAACTCCCCTAAATTCCCTTTCCCTCCATCGCTATCTTCAACATTTCTATTATCAGACCCTCCTACATAACCATCTCCACCACTCTTACTCATACTAACATTTCTAATCCCCTTTTCTCTTTCAGATCCTCCCTCATTATCCCCTTTATTTGCTATTTCTTTCACCTCCTTTGTCTCTTTTACTTCTTTTATCTCTTTATTTTCAGAAAAAGAACTTTCTTTAACTTCTTTAGGAGAGCTTTTATACTCTTCAGAAGAAGGAAAAGAAGAAATTTTCTTTGTTTGAGCTTTTACTTGTAGCTTCTTCTCTAATTTAGTATCAGTTCTTTTATCAATTTCAAAAGTTTCCTCTGAAAGCTTAGCAAAACTTATAAAAGATAAATCTATTTCAACATATCTTGTTGAAAACTCCTTATTTAGCTTAAATAAGACTATAAAACCTAAAAGAAAAAAGAAATGAATAGAAAAAGAAATAAAAAATTCTTTTAGCTTAATCATCTTATAAGTTCAGTCTTTATAGTTGCTTTCTTAAAATCATATTTTTTCAAAATATCAAGCACAGATATTAAACTTTGAACCTTAGCAGACCTATCAGCAAATATGGAAATCTGAGATTCTTTATCTATGCTTTTAATAATACTTTCTAGCTCTTCAAGCCCTATTTTTTTATTCTCAAAAAAGATCTCTCCATCTTTATTAATAGTTATTTGAAAACTTCTTATAGTTTCAGATTCAGCATACTTAGCTGAAGGAAGCTTAACAGGGATACTTCCTTGAACAATAAATGTAGCAGTAACAAGAACAATAGTTAATAGAACAAGCATTATATCAACAAGAGGTATTACATTAATATAATCAAATTCCTTTTCTTCCATTCTTTACCTCCCAAAGGGCAATCTTTTCCTTGACTTTTCTCAAGAGATAATTGTAAAGAGTAACAGATGGTATAGCTACTAAAAGTCCCACTGCAGTAGCTTTAAGAGCAAGAGCTAGCCCTACCATTATTTTTTTACTATCAATAAATCCTTCCTGTCCTATAGTATAAAAAGTAAGCATTATTCCAAGAACAGTTCCAAGAAGTCCAATATAAGGAGCATTAGCCCCAATAGTCGCAATAATATAAAGCCCCTTTGTTAAATCTGCTTCTAATTCCTTAGAATTTGAAAAATTAAGCACATTAACTTTTTTGTAATATCTTATTCGTTCTATAGCTATAGCAACTGAAATAATACTAAGAAATAAAAGAATTCCTATTATTCCATAATCAATCAAATATATTAAATATTCCACATCCCCCCCTTTTTTAATTTAACAAATGTTATTACTACTATTAAAACTCTATATTTTAATATTAAAAAATTTGTTAAAGTAATTTTAAAACTCTTGTATTTTGTAGTTTTTCACTTAGCTTTGTTTGAGCAGAAGCATATATAAGTTCTCTTATACCTTTATTTTTAACTTTCTCGAAAGTTTCAATTTCAGATCTTTGTAGAAAATAATTAACTATACTATCTCGCACCTTCTCTGAAAATTTCTTTTGAAAATTTTTTACTTTGTTTAGCTCTTCCAGGTGGTGCACCAACTTATACATGAACGATTTCTAAAAATACCATCTCTAAATTTAGCACCAACTACATTAGCCGTATTTCTACCTTCTGCCTCAGGAGAACTTATAGAAACTCCAATTTCTATTAAATATACTTTCAATTTTAACCATTCAGCTATTAATTCTTCACTCCAAGTTCTTGGAATTATATATTCTTATAAGCCTTTGTAATAGCTAAAAGATTTTCTGCTTTTAAATCTTCAACTAAATAATATCTTGCATTAAGCCATTCTGCAATCTTAAAAGCAATATCCATCTTTATAAACTTGTTTTTCTTTTCTGTATCAATAACTACAAAATCAGTGGATGGAATATTACTTAAAAGATTACAAAGACTCTGAAGCTCTTCAAAAACAGGCTTTCCAGTTAAAGAAACATTTGCTTTCCCATCAGTAATAAGAAAGACCAAAAACCTACTATAAGGTTCCTTTAGTTTTAATCTTCTTATTAAATTATAAGTTTCCATAAGTCCTGCTGAAAGAGGAGTTTTCCCACCAGTTGGGATTTCTTTTAATCTTTTTAAAGCAAGTTCATGAGAAGAAGTCGGAGGAAGAATAGTATCTGCCCTATCTTTTCTAAAAACAACCATAGCTACTTTATCTCTTTTTTGATAACAATCCATAAGAAGGGAAAGGATAGCCCCTTTAGTTTGTATCATCCTTTGCTCAACTCCCATAGATCCAGAACCATCAACTACAAAAATAACGATATGTCTCATCTTTCTCTCTTTTTCTTTATATCTTAAGTCCTCTTCTTTTATAATAAGTTTATCCTTTCTTCCTCTTACAATCTGAAAGGGAGAAGCAGCTCTTATAGTTGCAGAAATTGCTACCTCTTCTCTTTCTTGAATGAGGCTTCTAACAAACCTTCCTCCCCTTCCTTTTATCCTGGTTTTAGTTCTTCTTCCTACAGCTTCTCTTATAATTCTATCCTTTTTAAGTAAAATCCTTTTTACTTTAAAGCCTTCTCCAACTGGAAAAACTTCTTCCTTTTCCTGAGACGTTCTTTCAAAGCTTCCTTCTGGAAGTGAAGATAAAGGTTCTTTTTGTTTTGTTTCTTTTTTCTCTTTTTCTTGATTTTGGTTTTGCTTTTCCTCTTGAGGTTCTTCCTCTTGTTGGGGAGAAAGTTGTAGCTCAATTAATCTTCTTCTATGCACCAATACAAGAGGAGCAACTTCATCCACATATTCCTTTTTTACCTCCCTTTCTCCAAGATGAGCGGTATAGGCTTTTACCGCATACATCAAAAAAATATCAGCTCTATGTCCAGATACAGCAGATTTTAAAGCTAATTCTATAATATAGTCCCTTATCTCATCAGTTAATCTTACCTCTTTTATCAACTCCTTAGACCTTAAAATTCCTTTAACAATTTCTTCCTCATCTTTTCTTAAATTTCCAAAATCTTGAAGATTAAGCTTTATAATTTCTTTTCTCCTTTCTCTATCTTTAATCTCATCCATGATTACACACATACCAAACCTATCAAGAAAATGGCTTGAAAACTCTCCTTCCTCTGGGTTCATCGTTGCAAGAATTACAAAGTTTGCAGGCTCTCTAAGGGTAATACCCTCTCTTTCAACGATGTTTTCTCCTCTTGCTTGAACTTCAAAAATTAAGGAAAGTATATCATTTGGAAAAAGGTTTATATCTTCAATAACTAAAAAACCTTCGTTTGCTTTACCAAGAAGTCCTTTCTGAAAAATCCTTTTTCCTTGCTTCAATGTTTCTTCAATATCAATTCCACCTAAAAGGGCTTCTTCGGTAACATTCATCGGAACTTCAACAAAAGGAAGGTTTAAAGAATAGGCGATATTTTTAAAAGCCTTTAAAAGAGTTGATTTTCCAGTCCCTTTTTTACCAACTAAAAGAAGACCTCCACATTTTGGTTCGATAGCATTTAAAAGTAGAGCAAGTTTTGCTGTTTCTTGAGAAACAAAATCTGAAAAGCTTAAACTATATTCTTTCAAGGATAGCATGAAGTTTTTCTACCTCCCTTGAGATATCCTCAAAGGGAAGTCTTTTTAGTCTATGTCTTAAGGCTAATGGGGCAACTTTCTTAATTTCTTCACTTGTTATTTTTTCTCTTCCATTGAAAGCAGTATAGGCTCTCGCAGATTTTAGCATTACAATGTCTGCTCTATGTCCATCAAGGTTTAACTGTGAAGTAATTTCGACCACTAAAGAAAGGGCTTCATCATCTATTTCTACTTTTTTAAGATTTTCTCTTGCCTTAAGTATTTTTTCTAAAAGTTTTTTCTGCTCAGGTTCCCATTTTCTTAAAAAACCCTCTGGGTCATCATCAAATTCTGCCTTTCTTTTAAGTACCTCCATCCTTAAAGACTTATCTCTCAATGAATTTACTTGCACACAGAGACCAAATCTATCAAGAAGCTGAGGTCTAAGTTCTCCTTCCTCAGGATTCATTGTCCCAACAAGAATAAATCTTGCAGGATGAGTAAAAGATATACCCTCTCTCTCAACTGTATTTATCCCCATAGCAGCTGAATCAAGAAGTAGGTCGACGATGTGGTCCTCAAGTAAATTAACCTCATCAATGTAAAGGAAGTTTCTGTTTGCCTCTGCAAGTATTCCTGGTTCAAACCTTTTTTCTCCTTTTTTTATGGCATGTTCAATATCAAGGGTTCCAACAACTCTATCTTCAGTAACTCCAAGAGGAAGCTCAACCACCCTCATTTTCTTTTTTTCAGTCTCAAGGTTATTTCCGTTTTTTATCTTTTCAAGACAATCACTACAAAAGGGACCCTCAGGAGAACAATTAAACCTGCATCCTTTTATTACTTCAATCTCGGGAAGAAGGTCTGCTAAGGCACGAACTGTTGTTGATTTAGCAGTCCCTTTTTCTCCCATAATTAAAACCCCACCAATGCTTGGATCAATAACATTTAAAATAAGGGCAAGCTTCATTTCATCCTGATCTACTATTGCTGTAAAAGGAAATATCACCTTAAAACCTCCTTCATTTTATTTTTCCAATATTCGATTTCTTCAGCTGTCACAACATCTATTGAACCACCCTGAAAATCTCCCTTTACCTCTCCCATCCTTTCTTCAATCCATCCCTCAATCTCAAGATAAAGGGTTTTCAATACATCTTTAACATCCTCAGCTGGGTTCCAAAGACCCCTTTCCATCGCCTCAATAAGCCTTCTTGCAATCTCCTCAAGTGCCCAAGGATTATGTTCCTCAAAAAACTTCTTATTTTCTTCGTTCATTAAAAAGGTCCTTGCAATCTCGTCAAAAATCCAATCGTCAACCTCCTTGGTTGTAGCAGACCATCCATAGATTCTTCCGATTCTTTTTGAAATATCCCCTGCCCCTTTATAACCATGCCGTTTCATTCCCTCAATCCATTTAGGATTAAGAAGTTTTGTTCTTACAACCCTTCTTATCTCATCAGCAAGGTCTCTTACTTCTACAAAATCAGGATTTCTTGTATCTCCATAATAGGTTTTAACAGGTTTTCCGCTTAAGTATCTTGCTGCAGTAGTCATCCCTCCATGGGTTCCAAAATAACTACAGCATCCAAAAAGATCATATTCATCTGAAACCACCTTGTTATAAGTAATATCAACGGTTTTTAAAATCTGAGAAAATTCCTTATGCCTTGCCTCCCCCCATATCCCTTTTCCATAGGCATATCCGTTCCAGTAAAGAAAAACTTCTGCCAAATCCTTTTCTTCTTTCCAAGCAGAGGCATAAACTGCAAGCTGGGTTCCAGCCTTATAAGTCCCTGGCATTGAGCAAAAAATTCTTAAGGTTGCCGAACGAAGGTCTCCTCCATTATTTTTCAAATTTTCAAGGGTATGCTTTCTTACAAAATTCATTTCAGGTGGTTCAGGAAGTGAGGCAACTCTCTGAATAGCTTCATCAAGAAGCTCAATACACATAGGAAAATTATCCCTTGTAATCCCCGAAACCCTTATGGTTACATCAATCCTTGGACGAGAAAGTTCCTCTAAAGGAATAACTTCAAACCCTTTTACCCTTCCGTTTGAAAACCAAACAGGTCTAACCCCGATTAAATACATTATCTGCCCCATTCCCTCTCCATCTGCCCACATTATGTCGTTTGCCATCCAGAATATAGCAACATTTTCAGGATAACGTCCTTCTTCATGTAAATATTTTTCAATAAGCTTTTCCGCAAGCCTTTTCCCAACCTCAAAAGCAGAAGGAGTTGGAACCCTATGAGGGTCAAGGCTATAAAAATTTCTTCCTGTAGGTAAAACATCATCTCTTCCACGGGTTATCAACCCTGAAGGACCAGAAGGAATATATCCCCCAGAAAGACCATGCAATAAAGCCTCTATTTCCTTTGATTCTTCAATTTTTCTATTTAATTCTAAAATTTTCTCTTTTATTGCCATCCATTCTGGTTTATTCCAATCTATTCTTTTTAAAACTTCCATTTTATACCACCTCCTCTAAAACACTTTTTACTATTTCTTTTCCGATTTTGTCTATTTCTTCCAAGATTGCTCCGTAAGATTTACCTGTAGTTGGGTCTATTTTTTGAGGCTGAGAAATTAGCTCTGAAAGCTCAAATCCTAAAAGTTTCGCAATCTCCTTTCTTAAAGAAAATTTTTGCCCGCTATCATACCTTAAGATTGCATAGATAAAATCAACCCTTCTTTGTCCTTCTGGAAGTTTCCCAAATATATGCATCCCATCTTGAATTTGAGTATTTCTTATTAACGAAAGCTTGCAATGGGCTTCTTCAACAATCTTCTCAAAAGGTATTTTGTGAAGTTCCTCATTTCTAAACTCAGAAAGAGATCTCTTTTTTCCCTCCCAAAAGATCTTTATTTCAACATCAAGCTTTGCCTTTTTTATGGCATCAATAATCATATGCTCAAGGGCATGAATTCTTGCTGGGTCTTTTCTTTTTGCATCTTCATATTCGCTGAGAAGCCTCTCAAGTTCTAAAAGCTCTTCATAAAGCCCACCTTCTGTAAACACAGTCTGCATATGGTCAACAAGAACTGCATAGGAGCGTCTTTTTGCAATTGTTCCTTCAGGTGGGTTATCAGCATTGTAGATATAAAGATGAGGAATTGTGTCTATTCCTATATCAGGAAAACAGGCATTAGATAGCGCAACACCCTTTCCTGGCAAGAATTCAAGATTCCCATGGGTTCCTACATGAATTATGGCATGAGCTCTAAATTCACGAGAAAGCCATTTATAGGTTGCTACATACTGATGAGGAGGAGGGACATCCGGGTCATGAAGTATTTTACAAACCTGACCATCGCACCTTGCCCCCGCACAACCACGCTTTGGTTGAACACAAACAATCACATTCCCATAACAAACCCCTGTTATTACAATTTTATCTTGATAAACCATGGCAGGAGGGATTCCATTTTTATACTCACCAGGAGGATTTCCCCAGGCAGAAATCATCCTTTCACGAGTTTTCTCTGGAAGCTCATTAAACCACTCAAGATATTTTTCTTTCTCAACAAAAGCAATAGCCCCACCTTTTTCAACAATCTCTTCCACAGTTGTCCATCTAAATTCAGAAATTGCCTTCTTACTCATAATTTCATCTATCAAAGCTTTGCCGTTTTCAGGTGGATTAACCTTATAGCCTACAGATTTCATACGCTTCATGATTTCAACCACACTCTCTAAGCTATCAAGATGGGCTGCAGAGCCTACTGTTGCCTCAACAGAAGCACAAGGATTGTTATGAAGAACAAAAACAATCCGCCTTTCTTGAGGAGGAGTTCTCTTAAGCTCAATCCATCTTTCAATCCTTGAAACAAGCTTTCTCACCCTTTCCTCAATCGGCATCCTTCTTCTTTCATCCTCACTTCCTTCAACCTGAGCAGATATTATTATCGGCTCAATAACCCCTTCAAACTCAGGAAGGGCTATAGCCCACCCTATGTCAAGATTAAGTTCCTCCTTTTCCCATTCTTCAACGGTTTTATAATAAGAAGTAACTGGGCATACAACAGGAACATTAAGCTTTTTTAAAATCTCAACCCCATCCTTTGCAACCTCTGTATTATCCATACTTTTTTCTCTACTTGTCCCTAAAAAGAAAGGAATAAGCTTTATCATTAAATCAATCCGTGGTTTCCCATCTTTATCAATAGACCACTCAAAGACAAGCTCCCCACTTCCCCTTGTTCCTAAAGCCTTATCTTTAACCGAATAACCAAAACCAGAAATTACCTTTATTCCTCTTTTCTCAAGCTCTTCTATCAATAAATCTTCAACCTCAGTATTTCCATTTATCCAATAATGCCTTGAAAACAAAATTCCTACAGTAGGAGCAGTCTCCTCAAAGGTTTTGTATTCTTTATACCAGGAAAGATATTCCTCAATGGTTTTGAAAATTCTTGGAGCCTTAGGATGATAAAGCCCCTCCCAAGGAACCTCCTCAGGTTCTTCATAGATTAAATCCTTATTCAAAAGCCTGTTTGCCAAAAAATAAAACATATTTTTTACATTTTTTTCTCCGTTTATTACAAGATATCTATAAGATTTATTTAAAATCTCTGGACTTACATTTGAAAGCAAAGAATAAGAAGGGTCATGTCCAAGACAAACAATCCTTGCCTTTAAATTTTTTATCCTCTTTTCCAGAACCTCCCATATAGGCTCATTTGACCGATAAAGAAATAAAACCTTTGCCTTTTCCATTTCCTCTAAAACTTTTTCAAATCTTTCATTATCCTTATCAAGCGCCCTTGCAGAATAAACTTTAATATCTAAATCTTTAATATTCTTTGATACTTTATAAAGCATATTGTAATAACTTTGCCAAACTATAGCTAAAATATCACACATCTCTTACTCACCCCTTTAAGCTAATTTATATTAAAGGGCAAATTATGTTATGTCCATTTATATTAACTTTTACCACATCTATTCCATAAACCCTTTTAATCAACTCTTCTGTTAAAACCTCTTTTGGACTTCCTTCTGCTATCTTATTTCCTGAATTAATCACCACAATTTTGTCTGAAAAAAGGCTTGCAAGATTTGGGTCGTGTAACGTCATGACTACTGTAAGACCTTTTAAGCTTGCGATTTCTTTTATTTTTTTCAAAACATTTATCTGGTTTTTAAAATCAAGATGGCTTGTTGGTTCATCAAGAAGCATGACCGGAGCCTCTTGAGCAATTGCCCTTGCAATAAGAACAAGCTGTCTTTCTCCACCGCTTATCTTGGTATAAGGAAAATCTTTTAAATGTCTAATCCCGACAAGTTCTAATGCAGATTCTGCCTTTTCATAATCTTTTTTCCCTGGAGAAGAGAAAATTCCCACATAGCTTGCCCTTCCCATAAGAACTACATCAAAAACTGAGTAAGGAAAGGCGGGTTCATGGTCTTGTGGAACAACCGAAAAAAGCCTTGCTCTTCTTTTATAAGAAAGCTTATCAATATTTATTCCATTAACCTTAACCTCTCCTTTATAGTTTCCCCAAATTCCAGAAATACATTTAAAAAGTGTGGTCTTCCCAGATCCATTAGGTCCTAAAATAGTAGTTATAAAACCTTTTTCTGCAGTAAAATTTATTCCTTTTAAGATGTCTCTTTTTTCTCCTTTATGCCTAAAATAAAGTTCTTTTACTTCAAGCATACTATTTACCCCAAGCCTCCTTCCCACCACGTTTCATTAAATAGATAAAAAAAGGAGCACCTGTTAGGGCAGTTATAATCCCAACAGGAATATCAAAGCTTGTAAGAGTGCGAGAAATGGTATCCGCTGCAATCATAAAAGATGCTCCACCTGCAAAGCTTAAAGGAACAAGTGTTTTATGATCAGGACCTATAAGCATTCTTACAAGATGGGGAACCATAAGTCCCACCCATCCAATAATTCCACAAAGGGAAGTAGCTATCGCCACCGCAAAAGTTGAAAAACCAATAAATAAAAGCCTATCCCTTGAAACATTTATCCCAAGAGCTTTTGCCTCCTCCTCCCCAAGACTAATCACATTTAGCCTCCAACGCATAAGAAAAATAGGTATTAATCCAAAAACAACTCCCAAAAGAGAAACTTTTACCCCTTTCCAATCGGCAAGCGAAAAACTTCCCATAAGCCAATAAACAATACTTTGAAGCTTATTAGGGTCAACCAAAAATTTAACTATAGATACTAAAGCAGTAAAAAAGGCTGAGACAATAACTCCTGAAAGAATTAAAGGAAGCCTACTTACTTCCCCTTGGGTTCTTGCAACAGTATAAGCAAGAGCAACCGCAGTATTACCAAAAATAAAAGCCATAAATTGGATAGGTAAAAAACTTAAAAATCCAATTGTTATAGCACATCCAAAGGCTGCTCCTGCTGAAATTCCAAGGATAAACGGGTCAACAAGAGGGTTTCTAAATATTCCCTGAAGGGTGACACCCGCTCCAGAAAGACAAGCTCCAACAATCCCAGCAAGTAAAACCCTTGGAAGTCTTATATCAACTATTATCGCCTTTTCTGGAATATCCCCTACATCAAAAACATGCAAAGTCTCATTTAATAAAATCTTTAAAACCATTAAAGGACTAACGGGATAAGCACCAAGAAATAGAGCAATCCACCCAATAATAAACGGAGAAACTAAAATTATTAAAGCCTTAATACCCTTCATAGTGTTTCACCTTATAATAGGAAATCCCAAAAACCTTCTTGTAAAAGTTATCTGCAACCTCTTCAAAGTTTACATCTTGAAACTGCTCAGGGTAAAGCTTCATTGCCATGTAAAGGGCAATTGGTGCAAGCCTTGGCGACCAGGTTGACCATCTTGGAAGTTTATAAACCCTCTTTTCTCTTACAGCCTTTACATGTTTCCATTGAGAATTTCCATAAAGCCAATTTTCATCATACCTAGCATAGCCCCAAATAAAAATCACATCAGGGTTCCATTGAATTATCCTTTCTATGGAAACATCAACATTTCTTTCTTTTATCGAGCTTCTTTCTTTTATTGAGCTTGCAGGATTTATACCACCTATAAGAGTGATAACATCATTTGTAATTCCTCCACAAGAAACAGTCGTTGGTTTTCCTCCAAGATGAATTATTCTTTTTCTTTTTTCAGGAGGAATTTTTGAAACCCTTACTCTAATTAAATCAAAAATTTTTTCCATCTCCTTAATTACTTCTTCAACTCTCTTTTCCTTTCCAAAAAGCTTTCCATGAAGCCTCATAACCTCATAAAGTTCTTGAAGACTCTCAGGATATATTCCGATTACTTTTATCCCTTTTTTCTCAAGAAACCATATGGTGTTTGGATTGTATGTCCATGTTATAACGAGGTCTGGATTTAGCTTTAGCACTGCTTCAAAATTTAAATCAGAGCCACCACCAACTGTTTGCCTTCTAAAATTAGGGTTTTCATTTAAAATTGCCCTATAAAGCCCACAAACCTCTTCTGCCCACCTTGAAACCCCTACAACTTGATTCCACAAATTTAAAGCTGGAATTAACTCATAGGTTGTCACTATAACAGCTCTCTTAACAGGAACATCAATTGTCACAGTCCTTCCAAGCTTATCGGTAACTCTAATGGTCTCAGCTTGTAAAACCTCAACCCATATAAAGCTTAAAAACAATATCAACACTAAAACTTTAAAGATAGCTCTACAAACCATTGTCTCCCCGGTGCTTTAAAGAATTGATAATATTTTTTATTAAAAATATTGTCTACTTCAAAACTTAGCTTAGAAAACTTTGTAAGCTGATAAGAAATTCTTCCATCAACCACAAAATATTCATCATAAGAACCATATACATAAGTTTTTTTATCTGAATTATCATCTTTAATATACCATTTATCTACATATCTCCCGATAATATATCCTTGAAATTTAGACCTTTTAAACTCTAAACCTACATTTGCTATCCATAAAGGAGTATGAGTAAGCCTTTTTCCTTCTGTTT
>Ga0080008_111932_pt1 | contig 28664 bp, 25 predicted proteins | sample ConCONMetagenome_FD_69211 | JGI IMG/M metagenome (GOLD analysis project Ga0080008, IMG submission 69211) | Hot spring microbial streamer communities from Conch Spring, Yellowstone National Park, USA - CON_C (SPADES assembly) (version 2) | ecosystem: Environmental > Aquatic > Thermal springs > Hot...
CCGCGCCCGTCTTCTTAAATAGGTGGGGCGTCCCCCCCTCTTTTCTCTTTCGCTCCTCTGCGGGGCTCTCCACGAGCCCGCGCCGCCAGGCCTCCACAATCACCTCGAAGGCTCTCCAGACGGTCACGCTGAGCCCCAGGACCCTCGGGGCGAAGTAGGCACCACCGTTCTCCGTGAGGACTACATAGCCGTACTTGAGCCCCGCAGCGAGGCAGACGGCCTCGGGGTAGTCAATCCTCTTCAAGGGCTTCCCCCTGCTCATAGCCATGAGCCTCCTAGCCTCCTCCTCGAGCTCAGGGGTCTCCGTGAACAGGGCGAAGGTGTCGCTGGCGAGGCAGTCGGCTACCCAGTCGATAGCCGGTGGGAGCTTCAGCTCCCGCAGCACGGACTCGGGTACGTAGACCACCTCGAAGAGCTTCAGGAGCACGTCCCGCTTGCTGTACTTAGCCCAGTCCACTAAGAAGGAGGTATCCGCTATAGCCTCACGTGACGCTCGGGACACGGGCTTTAACCCTCAGCTCGTCGAACTCCCCGACGGTCAAGCCGGCGATCCTCGAAGCCACGTAGATGTCCCCCGTCTCTATGTAGTACTTGAGGGCTGCCTTCAGCTTGGGCGGGAGCTTCTCGATGAACTCCCAGTCAGCCCTCTCACGCCTAAGCCTACGAGCCTCCTCCAGCGCCTCGACAACCTCCTCCACGCGCACCACCACGGAGTACTGGCGAGCTGTGGGATAAAAGGTTGAGCTGCCCGCGCAGGAGCGCGCGGCAACAGTCAGGGGTGGGACGAGGCTTGGACGCTGTGCCGCCATCACCTCCTCTGGGTGAGGAGGTGGTGCTCCACGAGGAAGATCAGGGCCGCGGAGGCCGAGGTGAGGAGTACGAGGAGCCTGTCGGGCGAGACCCCTTGAAGCATGCAGAGCGCAGCCTCGCCCATGGCTAAGCCTGCGAAGAAGGCGGCGTACACGCTGAGCCTGTGGAGGGGCCTGCGAGCAACGAGGATGTAGCCCGGCGGAGCCAGGGCGCGGGCGACCGTGTACCCATCGCTGCCCCGCTGGACAAGGCCCTCTTCCTCGAGCCTCTTGAGGTGGTAGTGCACTGTGCTAACGGGGGTGTCGAGGGCCCTCGCAAGCTCTCTGACGCCGACAGGCCTCCTGCTCGCCAGCAGGTGGAGGTAGATCCTGAGCGCTGTCCCAGTGAGCTCCACGCTGTCCTCCGCGCGCCCCGAAGACACGTGTAGCTCATGCTCAGCAGTAGATATTGATGCCGCTGTTCGACCGGCTGGACAGGAGTGTTCGAGGAGCAGAGCTTTCTACCTCCTGCCGCCCCAGTGGGGAGTGGTGAGCGGCTTGAACCTGCCGCCCCAGTGGGGAGTGGTGAGCGGCTTGAAGAGCAGGAAGTGGCTGCTGGCCGCGGTGCTGGTGGCGCTGGCAGCGGGCTTCGCCACACCCTTCCTGGTGGCCAGCCTGGCACCTCCCCCCGCAGAGCGCGCAGGGGGCCCCAGCCCCTCCCGGGGTCCGGTAGCGCAGCCTGTCCACGCGGCCGAGCTTAAGGAGTTGCGCACCTTCAGCAGCCTGGAGGAGCTCAGAGACTACGTGGCAAGGCTGAAGGCGCTGCAGCAGTCAGCAGGCTCGCTCGGCGCGTACGCACCCGCGGTGGTAGCACCCTTGAGCGCGCCCATCCCCGCACCAGTGGCTGTGGCTGGGGAGACCTCTACCCGCTACGCCTACACCGCGCCCACCGAGTACTCCGCCACGAACATTCAGGTCGAGGGCGTGGACGAGCCGGACGTAGCGAAGACGAACGGCAGGGTGATAGCTGTGTGCAGCGGGGACAGCGTCTACGTCATTGACCCCTCGGCCCGGCGCGTGGTCAGCAGGGTGAGAACGCCGACGCCGCCGACTAGCCTCTACCTCACCGAGGACAGGCTCGTGGTCCTCTCATCGCCTCCCCAGTACTGCGTGATGGCCGCGATGCCCTGGCCATCCTCGCCCATCACAGCAGTCTACGTCTACGACCTTGGGAAGCCCGAGGGCCCGAGGCTACTCTACAACGCAACGGTGAGCGGCTGGCTCACGGCGTCCCGCTTCAAGGAGGGCTACCTCTACCTCGTGGCCACGCTGCCCATCTCGGAGGCGGATGTGCCGCTGGTGGACGGGCAGCCTATCACCCCCTCCCACGTGGCCGCAGTGGCCCCGGAGCCCACGCCCCACATCTCGACGTACACCGTGCTGCTCGCCTTGGAGCTGGGAACCGGGAGTAGGGAGGCCTACGCCTTCCTGATGGGGAGCACCAGCTGGTTCTACATGAGCCGCGAGAGACTCTACGTGGGACACTCCGCGCAGCCCAGCGTGCTGGACGTCTACGAGCAGACCCTCCGCGCCGCGCAGGGCTTAGTACCCGACGAGGTGTACCGCACCATCTCCAGCGCCCTCGACAGAGGGGATGTGCAGGGTGCTCTGGGAGCTCTCCTCGATTACGCGTCAAGGCTCGGAGGGGAGGGGGCTAGGCGCCTCGTGGAGCAGCTGGCTAGCAGGGCGGGGGTCGTCGAGCCTGCCACGACCTTCCACGTGTTCGAGGTGAAGGGCCTCGTGCTGGAGTACAGAGGGGGCTTCTCCGTCCCCGGTGTCGTGCTGGACCAGTTCTCCATGGAGGAGTACAGCGGCTACTTCCTGGTGGCTGTGACGCGGTTCAAGCTCGCCGTGAGGGGCGCGGTCGCCGAGGCGCCAGGCAGCTCAGTCAAGGTCGTGGAGTGCGCCGGAGGGAGGTGCGTCGAGAGGGAGCTGCGGCTGAACGAGACCACTAGGATCGTCGCCCCCGGCCTCCACATCGGCTTCTGGCCGCAGCCCCTCGAGACCGATAACTGCCTCTTCGCTGTGCGGCTCAGCGACCTCAGGCTCGCCGGGAACGTCACAGGCCTGGCCCCCGGTGAAGGGGTGTACTCGAGCAGGCTCGTCGGCAGCACCTTCTACCTGGTCACCTTCAGGGACGTGGACCCGCTCTTCGCGGTGGACGTGTCCAACCCCGAGAGGCCTTCGGTCCTCGGCTACATCAAGGCCCCTGGCTTCAGCGAGTACCTGCACCCGCTGCCCGGAGGCAGGCTCCTAGGCGTCGGCGTCAACCCTGAGAGGGGGTCGCTGAAGATCTCTCTCTTCGACGTGTCGAACCCGCGGGAGATGCGGGAGGTCTCAACCGTGGAGGTAGAAGGGGCTACGAGCCAGGCTCTCTGGGACCACCACGCGGTCACCGTCTGGCTGTCGCGCAGGCTAGTGCTACTCCCCATCAGCCTGCCAGCGGGGTCCGGCGTGGCCGCCGTGGAGTTCACGGAGAGCGCTCTCAAGCTGAGAGCCCTCCTGGAGCACCCCGGGGCTTCTAGAGCCCTGTACGTGGGCAGCGAGATCTTCACAGTGTCCACGGGCTCGGTCCGCGTCTACAGCGCCGAGACACTCCAGCTACTGGGCGAGGTGAAGCTGGAGCAGTAGCCCAGGAGCCCCTTCGTTTTTTTCTCTAGCGAGTAAAGCCCCTTCGTTTTTTTCTCTAGCGAGTAAGGCTCCGGGGTTAAGCTTATTAGGAGGTGCCTGTGCAAAACAGCAGAGGAGGCCCGCCGGACGCGCCCGCACGGGCTTGGGATGAAGGTGAGCGGGACTCACCGCGCGTTGGACACGCGGGGGCGGGGGTCCTGCCCACCTTCTCCCAGCTGGGTGCTAGCCGCCTTCTGGTGCCCGCCTGCGCCTTCTCTCGGAGATGCTCGCCCTCCTCCTGCGCGAGACGTAAACCTCCCTCGTGCCCCGCGTGACCAGCTCGTAGAGAACGGCCCTCTTGCCCTCCCTGGGCCTGAGGAGCCTGCCGAGCCTCTGGACGAACTCGCGTGGGCTGCCTGTGCCGCTGATGACCACGGCCACCGAGGCGTCCGGCACGTCCACTCCCTCGTCCAGCACGTGGCTGGTGGCTACCACCTTCACCTCTCCTCTCCGGAACATCTCGAGCACGGCCCTCCTCTCATCCTTGCTCGTCTTGTGGGTGATCTCGGGGACGAGGAACCTGAGCGATATCCTCCTCACGAGCTCGTTGCTGTCCGTGAAGACGAGCACTTTCTCGCCCCTGTGCCTCTCGAGTATCTCGGCGAGCTTCTCCAGCTTCGCCTCGGCGTTGAAGGCAATCCTCCTGGCCTCTAGCAGCGAGAGCAGGGCCTCCCTGGCCCTGGGGTCCCTGGAGCTCAGCGACACCAGCCGCTCGAAGTCCTCCCGCGTCCTCACGCGCATGCGCAGCGCTGCGAGAAGCCTCTCGTACTTCGACACGAGCTCCTTGTACCTCTTCCTCTCGGCCTCGGGCATCTCGACGTAGATTCTCTGCACCTCGAAGTCTGCCAGGTACCTCCCCTTCAGCTCGCCCGGGGCCACCCGGTAGACGACCGGGCCCACGAGCTCGGGCAGGAGCGAGTGGAGGCCGTCGGGCCTCTCAGGGGTGGCTGTGAGCCCCATCCTCCAGGGCGCCGCGCTCAGCTCGGCGATCTGCCTGTAGGACTCGCTGGGCAGGTGGTGGACCTCGTCGAACACCAGGAGCTGGAACCTGTTCCCGAGGAGCTCCGCGTTCAGGTAGGCCGAGCTGTACGTGGCCACGGTCAGGCAGCCAACCTCCTTGGACTCGCCCGTGAACTCCGAAGCCTCCACGCGCAGGACGCGCTGCGCCTCCCGCACCCACTGGTCGACGAGCTCCAGCGTGGGGACCACCACGAGCGTTGGGCAGCGCAGCTCGGCCACGGCGGCGAGGGCGACCATCGTCTTCCCAGCGCCAGTCGGCAGGACCACCACGCCCCTCCTCCCCGCCTGGTCCCAGGCGTCTAGAGCCTCCTCCTGGTAGGGCCTGAGCGGTAGCGAGACCTCGTGCCAGCTGCACTCCGGCAGGCTCAGCACGCGGTCAGCAACGCCCGGCAGGTCCCGCAGGGCCCTCCAGTAGTCCTTCGCGAGCGCGCGGTAGGCGCCGACCCGGGGGTCGAGCTTGAAGTAGCTGGGCGGCCTGAAGCCGGGCGGCGCCCCGAGGAGCAGCAGGGTGCCCTTGTCGTAGACCAGCTCCACGGTGGAGGGGTGGCAGCGGAGGCCTTAAAGGCGACGCTGTGCACGGTGAAACTGGGCTGGGAGAGAGCGCCGGCTGAGAGGCTTGCTGCCCGCCGAGCTGCTGGTCGCCAGGGTGAGGAGGGGGAGGCTCCACCCGCTGTTCCTCAGGATGGCAGAGGAGGAGCTGTACGTGGCGGAGGAGCTGCTCAGGATCTTCGAGGAGCACGTTGGCAGGAGGCGCGGCGAGCTCGAGGCCTCGCTCGAGAGGCTCGAGGAGACTGCCTTCAGGCTCGGAGTGCACTACAAGGTGGTCAGGGGGCTGGCGCACCTGCTCCTGAGGAGAGCTGCCTTCTCCAGGCCTATCCAGGGCGTGGACCCCGTCAGGGTTCGGCTGGAGGTCTTCCGCAGGGCCGGCGCGCTGGGGGCGGCGCTCACCGAGGATGAGAGGAGGAGCGTCCTGCGCGACGCGGCTAGGGCGCTGGGGCTCTCGGAGGAGGATGTGGAGAGGGCACTGGCGGCGGTGCACGAGGAAGAGCAGGTGCTCGAGTCCCTCCAGCCCGTCAGCCCCGAGCAGCTCATCAGGGAGTACAACCTCTCCGCGGCCCAGACAGCCCTCTTCAGGGCCCTGAGCGTCACGGTCTCGCTGGAGGCCTCGGGGACGGAGGTCAAGCACCTGCTCCGCTGGGTTAAGCGGCTGGGGCTCATGTACACGGCATCGAGGCAGGGCGGGGAGCTCGTCCTGGAGCTGGAGGGGCCGGCGAGCCTGCTCAGGCAGACTGAGAGGTACGGGACACGGCTGGCGAGGCTCCTACCCCTTGTCATCGGCGCTGGGAGGTGGAGGGTCTCCGCGAGGGTGAGAACGCGCCGGGGCCCCGTGCTCTTCGAGCTCGACAGCGGCAGCGCGCCACCCCTACCCGAGCCCGCACCCCCGGAGGCTGTGGAGTTCGACAGCAGCCTGGAGAGGGAGTTCTACAGGTCCTTCCTGGCGCTGGGCAGCGGGTGGGAGATCCTAAGGGAGCCTGAGCCGCTGGTGGTGGGCAGCTCCGTCTTCATCCCCGACTTCGCGTTCGAGAGGGGTGGGCGCAGGGTCTACATGGAGATTGTGGGCTTCTGGACGCCCAGCTACCTGAGGAGGAAGCTCGAGAAGCTGAGGGTCCTCAGGGACGTCGCGATGATCGTCGCAGTGGACGAGGAGGGGGCGTGCGCGCACGGCTTCTCGGAGCTACCCCACACCGTGATCACCTTTAGGAGGAAGATCCCGATAGACCGCGTCTACCGCCTCCTCAAGGCCCTGGAGCCCCCAGCCGCCGCCCAGCCGAGCGGGAGCGCCAGAGCGCCTCCACCCGAAGCCCTCAAGCTCCTCGAGGAAGTCGTGGAGGAGCCGCTGCAGAAGGTCCTGGAGAGGCTCTCGAGCCTCGGCCTCAGCGAGGAGGAGTGCTACTCCGCCATAGCCACCGCGGGCCTGAGAATCGAGTGGCGCGGCCTGGACCCTAGCAGGGCCGTGGTGAGGCGGGCTCCAGGCTCTGGACGCACCGCGGAGGAGGGGGGTTAGGGTGTGGTGGTCGTCTGCGGCGTGGACCTGAGGGGTGTGGCGAGGAAGCCTAGCGGCGTGGCCCTGCTCGGCGAGGGGCTTCTCTACGTGGGAGTCTTCCACGGGGATGAGGAGCTGCTCGAGCTCGTGAGAGCTTACAAGCCCTCTGTCGTGGCGGTGGACGCGCCGCTCTCGCCCGCGGAGGGCTTCAGGGAGGTCGACAGGGAGATGCTGAGGCGGGGCTTCAGGGTGCTGCCTCCTGGCTGGAGGGGTATGAGGGCCCTGGTCGAGAGGGCCGTGAGGCTGTCCCGGGAGCTCGCCAGCCTGGGCGCGACGGTGATAGAGACGCACCCTAGGAGTGCGCTCGTCGCCAGCGGGTGCGCCGCGGAGACCCTGCTGAGGGTGCACGGCGTGGAGCCATGCAGGGAGCTCACGAGGGACGAGCTGGACGCCATCATCTCGGCGATAGTTGCCCGCTACTACGCGGAGGGGGTGCGCGCCGGGGTCAGCGGGCCGGACGGGTGCATCTACCTGCTGCCGAGGCTCTGCTAGGCGCTCAGCCGCCCTCCTCCTCGACCACGCTCCTGATCCTCCTGGCGACCTTCTCGGGGAGGGCTTCGTCCTCCATCCTCCTCGCCAGCGGGCGGACGAGCTTGAGGCCGACGCCGTCCTCTATCGCTATCTCCCAGGCCCTCAGGTCGTGGGGTGTCTGGCGCATCTTCTCCACGACCAGGTACCTGACCAGCACGCCGTTCACGAGCCTCCTCCTGAAGTGTATGATCCCGTCGGCTATGTGCTCGAGGCCCCAGCCGAAGGCTCCCCCGGTCGTGATCGCGTACTGGGAGGTCGCGTGGATCGTCAGGTTCCACTTGCTCAGTATCCTCTTGACGATGTAGCTTTCCTCCCTCGCCTTAACCGGGGCGCGCAGCCAGAAGGCGCTCATCGAGTCTATCACGAGCCTCCTGCACCTGGCGCCGAGCCTCTTCTTCGCCTCGATAACCTTGTTCAGCATCTCCTCGACTGTCACCTCCTTGAGGCTCCACTCGCCGCCAGCCCCGCGCATCAGCGCGTCTATGATGATCAGCCTCCCCTCCTCCACAGCCCTGGAGAAGCCCATCCTGAACTGCTCAGCCTGCCTGATTATGCTCTCCCTGCTCTCCTCCGTCGTCACGTAGATCGCGGACTCCCCCTCCCTCAGCCCAGCCCAGATGAAGTGCAGGCACGTCACAGTCTTCCCAGTACCCGGCATGCCGACGAGAGCCACGAAGAAGCCCGGCGGGATGCCTCCCGCTAGCAGTTTATCCAGGCCCTCAACCCCCGTTGAAAGCCTCTCCACAGGCATGCCAGCGCTCAGGCAGTATATAAGGTGGTCTGCGCGGTTAGGAGGGGCGAGAAAGAGGCTACGGCTGGGCGCGCCTCTGCCTCTGGGCGATTGCGCAGATCTCGGCTTTAAGCGGGCGCTTGAGCTTAGCCTCCCTCACGACCCCCGCGTCGCTCAGGACGTCGAGCGGGTGCGCGTCAGCGATCACTCTGCCCCTGCTCATCGCGATGAGCCTGTCGGCGTACTTCAGGGCTAGGTCCACGCTGTGCGTGATCACGAGAACGCTCTTCCCGGAGTCTGCCAGCTGCCTAAGGATCTCCATCAGCTGCTCCCCGAACCTCCTGTCCTGGCCTGTCGTGGGCTCATCAACTATGAGAAGCTCCGACCTCAGGGCGTAGACGCTGGCGAGCGCCAGCCTCCTCTTCTCCCCCTTGCTCAGGAAGAACGGGTGCTCGTCGCGCAGCTCCTCGAGCTTGAAGAAGCGGAGCGCCTCGCCGACCCTCCGCTCAAGCTCCTCGCCCTTCACACCGCGCAGCTTGAGACCGAAGGCAACCTCCTCGAAGACGGACTGGCAGAAGAGCTGGTGCTGCGGGTTCTGGTACACGTAGCCCACCAGCGAGGAGAGCTCCAGCCTCGAGTACTCGGCGACCGGCCTCCCCATCACGCGCACCTCACCCCTCGACGACTTCAGCAGGCCTGCCAGCACCTTCGCGAGCGTGGTCTTCCCGCTGCCGTTGGGCCCCATTAGCGCCGCGAGCTCCCCCCTGCGCAGCTCCAGCGACACGCCGCGCAGCGCCTCCACGCCTCCCGGGTAGGCGTACCAGACGTCGCGGGCAGAGACCACGACCTCACCGCCCCCCGACCTGGGGAAGGCGCAGAGGCCGTCGAGGGAGGAGCTCAGCAGCGCGGCCAGCTCGAGGAGCTCCCTCCGCGCCGGGGGCTTCAGGCCCAGCTGCACTGCCAACTCGATGTCCTCTGGCGGGTAGGCTGCGTGCCTCCTGGCCTCCTCCACCCTCGAGTAGACCTCCTGCGGCGCCCCCTCCATGACCACCACGCCGTCGTCCAGCACGACGAGCCTGTCCGCGAACCTCTCGATGAGCTCGGGCTCGTGCTCCACCATGATCACCGTCGCGTTGAGGCTGTCGCGCACGCTCTCTATAGCCTCGACAACCTCCTCCTTGCCCTGGGGGTCGAGGTCCGAGGTGGGCTCGTCAAGTATGAGGAGCTCGGGCTCCCTGGCCACGGCGGCCGCTATCGCGACCCTTTGCTTCTCACCGCCAGATAGCTGGTGGGGCTGCCTCTCCAGGAACTCCTCCCCGAGGCCGACGAGCTCAAGGGCCCACAGGATCTTCTCCCTGATCTCCTCCCTCGAGAGGCCGCGCACCTCGAGGCTGAGCGCGATCTCGTCCTCGACAGTGCTCATCACGAACTGGATCTCCGGGTCCTCGAAGACCACGGCAACCTTCTTCGCGATCTCCGCGACATCGACCTCGAGAGTGGACATCCCGAGGACCCTCACCTCCCCCTCCATCTCGCCTGGGAGGCGCTGTGGGATGACTCCCGTCAGCGCGAGCACGAGCGTTGTCTTCCCGGCGCCGCTGGGCCCCGTGACCGCGAGGAACTCCCCCTTCTCAACCTCCAGGTCTACGCCCTTGAGGACTGGCGCCCTGGAGCCCCTGTACCTCCACTTGAGGCCGCGCACCTCCACTACCCGCACATAAACCACCCCGCGAAAGCCAGCGTGACTATGCAAATGGCCGCGAGGACGAGGTAGTCGCCCCTGGACAGGGGAGTGCTGTGGTAGCTCCCCGAGAGCCTGGTGCCTGGGGATATGCCGCGGGTCTCCAGGGCTGTTGAGATCTCGAAGCTCCTGGTGACGAGGAGGGATAGCAGGGGGATGAGGGCGTTCACGTAGAGCATGAACCTCTTGGCGAGGCCCGTCCTCTCGAAGTCCACCCCCCTCGCCTCCATAGCCTCCTTGACGACCGCGAAGTCGGAGAGGAAGAAGCCTATACCCCTGAAGAACAGGGACGCCCCGACCGTGATCCCCGCGGGCAGGCCCAACCTCCTCAGGCCCCAGAGCATGTCCCTATCGCCCACCGTCGCTATGAAGAGCGTGGCAATGAATATCATCGAGAGTATCCTGAGCGAGAAGTACAGCGTGCGCAGGAGCGAGGCGTCGGTGACCACGATGCTCCACTCCCAGACCCCCCTCTCCGCCTGCACCCTGAGCAGCTGGAGCTCCCATAGAACCCTCCCAGGGACCTTCGTGAAGAGCATGAAGGCCAAGGCTATGAATATCGTGACGCTGGCTATGAGCGCCAGGTAGCCCCTCACCACGCGAAGGGGGACGCCGCTGAGCAGGAGCACCGCGAAGGAGAGAGAGCAGAGAGCGGCAACGGACAGCAGATCCTTCGCGAAGAGGACGTTCAGAGAGAGCAAGAAAGGAACTATTATCCGGGTTACGCTGTGCAGCCGCAGGTAGGGGCTGCCCCCCACCCTGGCCCCTACGAACTCCTCCAGCAGTGTGGGCACTTTAAGCCCACCATCCCTCGACGTAGAGCCCTGTCCTCTTGAACACAGGAGTCAGCGCGACGAGCAGGGCTGTCGAGATCACCGAGAGCACTATGAGGTCGCCGGCAACCCACCCGGTGAACACAGGCCAGAAGAGCTCGGCGGGCAGGGGTGGCGGGAGGTTCCAGAGGGTGAGAGTTCCAGCGCCCCAGATCCCCGAGAGCAGTGAGGCCAGGATTACGCCGGCTATGTGCGCAGCCCAGGTCTTCCTGTGCCCGACCATGAGCCCCAGCAGCACGCCGATCAGGGCGAGCGCGAGCCCCGTGTAGACCGAGTACACGTAGATCGTGGTGAAGGGCTCCCCCAGCGTGGCCCCCCAGAGGACCTGGACGACCACTCCCAAGAGCAGTATTATGGAGCCAAGCGCGATGAGCGGCGGGAAAGCCTTTGCAGCCCAGCCACGCCTAACCGAGAAGTCGGGGTCCACCTTGAACAGCCTGAAGATGGCGGCTGGGGCTAGGGCCTCGATGAAGTCGGCCCAGCTCCAGATGAAGGACTGTATGAGTGTGTAGCCGCTGGGCCAGAGGCCCAGGAAGAAGCAGCTGATGTACCCGGCTAGCGCGCCCCACATCCCCATCCATATGCCCAGTGGCACGTAGATCGCGGCGGCGACGTAGAGTGCGGAGACGCCGGGTGCGCCGAGAACGGGGAAGATCAGGGAGGACACGACAGCCAGCACGTAGGAGATTGCCGTAGCGAGGACGAAGGTCACGATGTGCGCCCACGTCACTCTCTTCCTGGCTTTTGCCTTCTCGGTCACGTGCACTATCGTATCACGCTTTTTATAAGACTTTCCTTTCGATTTAAGAATACCTTTATATATGAGTATCCAGTTCTTGCTTCGTGGCTGCGAGGAGGCAGGAGGAGCTGGTGCTGCAGCTGCTGTGCCAGGGCGCGCTGAAGGCTCTGCGGAGCAGCATCAGGAGGGCTCAGATCGCGGAGGTGCTGGCTGGGCACGGGCTGAGGATCTCGCCCATCGACCTGAGCAGGTACACCTACGGGTCCCACATGCCCAAGCCCGAGAAGGCGCTGGAGATGCTGGAGGCAATCCACGGCTCAGGGCTCTCCAGGATGGTTGTCGAGCAGAGGGTGTCCGTGGACGAGATGGGCGTGGTGAACGTGCCCCTGCTGGCCTACGACCTCGACGTCCTGCTCCTTGCGGCGTCGGCAGCCTACCTCGAGTTCCGCGGGATCGCCGACGCGGTGCTCACAGCCGCTGTGAACGGGGTACCCCTCGCCACCCTGGTTGCTTGGGCTCTCAGCGCTAAGCTCGCTGTCGCAAGGAGGGAGAGGGAGAGCACCACAATGAAGTACCTCGAGGCGGAGGTCTTCCTCAGCGACCCGCCCAGCGTCTCCCACCTCTACCTCCCCGCCGGTGTCCTCCAGAGGGGTGAGAGAGTGCTCATAGTCGACGACCTGCTGCGGTCTGGGCGCACGCTCCGGGCGTTGACCAGGATAGCGGAGAGCGCTGGAGCCTACGTGGTGGGCGTTCTCGCGCTCCTGGCTGTGGGCGACGGGTGGCGCTACGCGGTACCCGAGGGGGCGAGAATACTGGTGCTGCACACGGTGAACACGAGAGCTAGGTGAGCGCGCCGGCGAAAGCTCAAGTACTCGACGCATCGGCTTAGGGCTCGGGAGCATGAGCAGTCACCCGCCTGCCTACGAGCGGTACGCGGAGATCGTTACAGGCCTTCTCAGAAGGGTTGTGGACGAGGAGAGGGAGAACATCGAGAGGGCGGCAGACCTGATGGTGGATTCGCTCTCCAAGGACCGCTTCATCCACGTTTTCGGGACAGGGCACTCGATGGTGATGGCTGTCGAGATGTTCTACAGGGCGGGGGGTCTCGTGAGGGTCTACCCCCTGCTGGACCTCTCGATCTCGGCGCTCAACGGCGCTATTAAGAGCACGCTGCTGGAGAGGCTCTCGGGCTACGCCGACGTCCTTCTCGACTCCGCCGGGGTTAAGCCCGGCTCCACGCTGATAGTGGTCTCCAACTCGGGCAAGAACGCGGTGCCCGTCGAGATGGCGGTGAGCGCGAAGAAGCGTGGCCTCCACGTGATCGGTGTAACCTCTGTCGAGTACTCGGGGAGGGTCCCGCCCGAGAACCCCCTCGGCAAGAAGCTGTACGAAGTAGTGGACGTGACAATCGACAACAAGGTCCCCGAGGGCGACGCAGCCTACGAGGTGGAGGCCCTCGGCATCCGGGTTGCCCCCGTCTCAACGATCGTGAACTCCTTCATACTCCAGCTGCTCAACATAAGGACTGTTGAGAAGATGATCGAGAGGGGCTTAGCACCCGAGGTGTGGGTGAGCGCCAACGTGCCAGGAGGAATAGAGAAGAACATGAAGTATCTGGAGAAGTACTTCGAAGCCATTAAGCCCCTCTGAGGAGGATCCTCCTGCAACCGGAGTCTTTTTCCTCCAGTATCATTGATCGCTGGCGCCGCACGCAAGAGGAAGTACTTAAAAAGACTTTTCTCCATGCCCGCGTTCGTTAAGTGCCGGGGTGCTGTACTCCGCGGCTGTGCTGCGGAAAGCCTATATACTGCGAAGAGTCCCTTCTGCTGCAGGGAGCTCCGCTATGAAGCTGGTTGTGGCTGGGCACGGCAGGCTTGGCTGCGCCATGCTCGAGGCTGTGGCAATGATACTGGGTGTCTCCGTCCACGAGAAAGCTGAGTGCGTTGACCTTCTGGAGGGGGAGAGCTTGGAGAACTTCTACGATAAGCTCTCTGCGAAGGCTGGCGAGGACTCGATAATCGTGACTGACCTCTTCGGGGGGACTCCCTCCAGGGCTGCCCTGATGCTGCTCCAGCAGGGCAGGGCGAGGGCTGTGCTCACGGGCTTCAATATGCCGATGCTGATCGAGATGCTCTCCTACGAGGGAGACAGCATCGAGGACATGCTCGGCAAGGTCCGCCAGGCCACCAAGGACGGGGTGAGAGTCTTCGTAGGCAGCGACCTGAGAGAGCTCACCGAGAAGGTCGAGAGGGAGGAGAGAGGTCTGCTGTCGAGGATCCTGAGGAGGTAGCTCGCCTAGAGGTAGCTTACGATGCGTGCTGATGCTTCAACCGCTAGCGGCTGCGAAGGTGGTGAGCCGCTCTACCTGCTAGACTACGACGGGACGCTGACACGGGAGAACGAACCCATGGATTCCCGCACCCTCGAGGCTCTATCGAGGCTTAAGAGGGATCAAGGCCTAAAGCTGGTAATTGTGACCGCGAGACCCCTCAAGGACATTCTCAGCTTCGTCACACAAGCGGAGGTTTTCGACGCGTTTGTCCTAGAGCTCGGGTCCGCTCTCTACTTCCCCGGGAGGAGTTACCTGGTCCTCTTCAAGCCTGTGTACTGGGACGAGGTGCTCTCCTCGGCTAGGGCGAGGCTTCCTGCTGCGAACAACGGGTACGTGCTCTACTACGTCGACCAGGACTACTACGAGCAGGCCCAGGCGCTCGTGAGCGAGGTCGCCGTCAGGCACCCGGCGAGGCTCGTGAAAGTCGGCTCAAGAACCTACGCCATCGTGCCCCCGGACCTGGACAAGAAGCTAGGCGTGGAGAGGCTTCTAGCAGTGAGCGGGTGGCGCCCCAGGGTGAAAGTAGCCGTAGGTGACAGCCTGACAGACCTACCGCTGTTCGAGGTAGCTGACGTCAGAGTGGCCGTGGGTAATGCTCACCCCGAGCTGAAGGAGAAGGCAGACTTCGTATCCAGAAGTAGCTACGGCGAGGGAGTCGTAGAGGGTATCCTCTGGTCCCTCGAGAGAGCAAAGAAGTAAAGAAAAGTTTTTTCTTTAGAAGCTTCTTCCTTGTTCAGCCTAGGACTCCGATTATTGCGAGGATGAGCGCTGTGAGGAAGAGTATGATGACCGCCTTGCCGTAGCTGTAGCCCTTGGTCTTGATCAGCCAGTAGGCGTAGAGCGTGAAGAGCAGCGGTAGGAGGGAGGGCATGAACTGGTCGAGAATCGGCTGCAGCCTGATCTGCTGCCCGGCGTACTCCGCCAGCACAATGGGTGTTGTGGCCCTCACGTAGGTCGCCGCGATGCCGCCGATGATGGCCATAGCGAAGGCGGCGATGGCCTCTCTAGCCACCTTTAGCACCTCGCCTTTGAGAACCTCGGCCAGCGAGAGGCCGTACTTGTAGCCGTAGACGAGCGAGTAGTACTTCACAGCCCAAGATGCTGGGATCCAGATAAGCAGGGCGATCACGGGTCCGAGGATGTTGCCCTGGACTCCCAGGGATGCTCCCAGCAGGAAGGCGATAGGCAGCAGGGTGAACCACATGATGGAGTCGCCGAGGCCGGCGAAGGGTCCCATAAGCGCTGTCTTGATGCCCCTGATTGTCTCCTGGTCCGCCCCCTGCTCCTCAAGGGAGATGGCCATGCCGTAGATCGCGTTGTGCAGGTGCGGCTCAGTGTTGTAGAACTCGTTGTGGAGCCTCATCCACGACTTGAGCTCCTCGGGGTCCTTCCTCAGCTTCTTCTCGATCCCGACCATGCCATGCGCGAAGCCCGTGCCCATCATCCTCTCGTAGTTCCACGAGGACTGGATGAACCACGAGATGCCGAACCACCTGAGGAAGTCCCTCGTGGTGGCCTTACCGGCCGGAGGAGTTGCCGGCGCCGCAGCTTCCTCGAAGACATCCCTGTGTAGCATGTAGTAGAGCGCGGCGATGACCGCCCCGGCTATCAAGGCTATCGCGACCAGGCTGAGCTTGAGGTATGCGGCGAGCGCGAAGCCGATTATGAAGAACCACACGTTCCTCCTAGAGATCATCATCTTCATCAGTATAGCGGCACCCAGTGCAGGAAGCACTGCACCGGCTATGGCCATCGCGTCCCAGAACCTTATGGTCAACGGGCCGATGTGCACCACTTGGATCGCGTCTATAGCAGCCTTCGCTGCCTGCGGGTTAATTGCTAGAAGGCCTGCAAAAGCCCAGATCGGTATGGCCCTGCTGAGACCCCACGGAACAGCGCCTAAAATATTGATCAAAGGTATTCTACCATAGTTTCCAAGCTCAATCTCCCTATCAGCCCAGTGTGTGAAAACGGCATCAAATGACCTTACAAAGATCTCTATGTTCATTGTGAGGACCGCGATCGGGATAGCTAGAGGCACTGCGGCCTCCAGCCTTAAACCTAGAGCTATCGCGAGGATTGTCGAGGCTATGGTGCCCGTAGCCGCTTCGGGGACTGTGCCTCCACCGATTGTAAAGAGACCTGCGAAGACGAACTCGAGTAGTGAGCCGACAATCAAGCCTGTTATCGGGTCACCTAGGATAATGCCTGTGAGAGTGCCAGCCACCACGGGGCGCCATATGCCTAGAGGTGTTACCCAGATGTAGTCCAGGCCGAAGATGAAGGCCAGAAGGCCTAGGATGCCGACCTCGAAGGGGCCTATGGTCGCCATACGATGTTACCATCGGAGGGATCCCTATTTAAATATTTCTATGCAATAGTTTAGTTTATATGATGCGTAACCGCCTTACCGAGAGAGCTGTATGCCTAAGAGGGTTTTGGACCTCTGGGGTAGGGAGCTTGCAAGCATTTCCGCGCGAGAGTTTAAGGAAGCCGTGATCAGCTCTGAGGGGAGAGTTGTGGCTGCAGAGGTTGTGGTCACAGCGCCACCAATGGTGGACGGAATTTCAAACGTGGAGCTGGCTGCAGCTTTCGGAGCGGACGTAGTCCTGCTGAACATGGTGGATGTACTCAACTTCAGAGTGGAGGGTGTGCCGGAGAGCATCCGCAGCATCGCCGACCTGTCCCGCTTCATCCTGAGGTTTGTGGGGAACAACCTCGAGGCGGTGGACCCAGGCGTGCTGCCGGCTGGTAGGACTCTTTCTAAGGAGACCGTCGAGGCAAGCCTGGCTCTAGGCTCCCGCATGATTGTCGTGACCGGGAACCCAGGTCTAGGGGTCACGTGGAGGAGGATTGCTCAGGGGGTTGAGACTGCTAGTAAGACCGCAGGCGGGAGGGCGCTGGTCCTCGGCGGTAAGATGCACAGCGGAGGAGTTAGGGTCGAGAAGATGTACGACCTAGCACTAATAGAAGAGGTGCTGGCCTCGGGGGCTGACGGGCTCCTCATCCCCGCACCCTACACTGTGCCTGGCTCCTCGCCTGACGAGGTGAGAAGAGCTGTGGAGCTAGCGCAGAGGTACGACGCTGTGGTTATTTGCACCATTGGCACGTCGCAGGAGGGGGCGCGGGCCGGCGTGATAAGGGAGATTGCTCTCGCCTCTAAGGCCTGCGGCTGCGACATACACCACATAGGCGACTCGGGCTACCGGATGGGGGTTGCGGTCCCCGAGAACATCCTGGAGCTCTCGATCGCCGTCAGGGGGGTTAGGCACACGTACAGGCGCATCGCCGCGTCCCACGAGAGGTAGCGTGCTATACAGCTCTTTCCGAAGTCTTTAAAAGCGCGCGCGGCTAGAGCGGGGGTGTGCTGGGGCATGAGTCTTGCTGACAACCTGTTCATCAGGATTGACGACAGGTTCATCCACGGGCAGGTGACAGCGGCTTGGACGAAGAAGTTCAGCGCGACGGCAATATGGGTAGTCAACGATAAGATCGCCAAGAACCCCGCGCTTAAGCAGCTCCAGCTCATGCTGGCGCCTCCCGGCGTGCATGTGGAGGTGCTGACGGTGGATGAGGCCGCCAGCAAGGTGAGGAACGCGCTGAACAACCACAAGATCCTCGCCCTCTTCGAGAACCCGGTGGACGTGCTGAAGTTCGTGGAGAGCTCGGGGGTGAAGCCGAGCTTCGTCCAGCTGGGCCAGATGGGCCACAGGCCGGGTCGCGTGAAGGTGGAGAAGACATTCGACATAGGCCCTGAGGACCACAAGGCGCTCCTCAAGCTCCTGGACATGGGAATCAAGCTCCTCTACCAGCAGCTGCCGGACTTCCCGCCGAAGCCAATCGACATGGAGGAGAAGCTGCGGAAACTCTCGTTCTAGGGGGACTCCGTTGCGGCTAAGAGTAGGGCTGATGGGCGCGGGCTGGTCGGCTACTGCCCAGGCGTGGTCCCTGAACGCTCTGAGGTTCTCCGCGAGGTCTGGGCGCCTGCCTGAGGTCGAGCTAACCCGGGTTCTGGGCAGGACTGCCTCGAAGACGGAGGAGTTCGCGAAAAGGTTTGGCTTCAAGGAGTGGACCACGGATGAGAACGGCTTCTTCAGGGATCTCGACGTGGTGCTGATCGCGGCCCCGAACAACCTGCACGAGTACTACGCTGTGAGGGCGTTCGAGGCAGGGGCGCACATCGTGCTCGAGAAGCCTGTGTCAACGAGCCTCGAGGGCGCGAAGAGGATACTTGACGCGTCGCGCAGGGCCGGCCGCCACGGTGCCGTCTGCCTCGTCTCCCGCTACACCCCTGCGGCTGTCACAGCCCGCGAGCTGGTTCTGAACGGTGGCATCGGAGAGGTTCTCGAGTTCAGAGGGGTTATCGCGCACGCCAAGCACGCGTACAAGGACACCCCCTTCGAGTGGAGGATGAGCAGGGAGGTGGCGGGCGGAGGCGTGATGGCCGACCTGGGTGTGCACGTGCTGGACCTGGCTGAGCACCTTACAGGGTTGCGCGTGAGCAGGATCTACGGCAAGGTCTACACGCTGGTTGAGGAGCGCCTGGACCCTCAGACCGACAGCGTGAGGAAGGTCGACGTGGAGGACCTCGGCTTCGCGATCCTGGAGTACGCGGGCAGGGCGCGCGGCCTGGTGGAAGCCTCGAAGGTGTCCCCCGGCTTCGAGGAGCAGATGCGGGTGGAGATCCACGGGGATAAGGGTGGCCTAAGGTTCTCCCTGGTGGAGCCTCACCTCCTGTACGTGTTCCGGAGGGAGACTAGGCGCGTCGAAAGGATAACGAGGGGGTTCGAGGAGGTCTACCCCGACCTGCTGTGGCCTCTCTCCAAGAGCTTCGAGGGCTGGGTCTACTCGTACATGCTGCTCCTCAAGAGGTTCTTCGAGTTCCTGGCGGGCTCCGCGGAGAACTACCACCCAACGCTCGAGGAGGGTGTGAGGAACCAGGAGCTGCTAGAAGCTGTTTACCGCTCCAGCGCCGAGGACCGCTGGGTGCCGGTGTAGCCTGCTAGCAGGGCGGTGGCTGCGCCTAGTATCCTCTGCTTCTCGTCCTCGCTCACAAGCTCGAAGAGGTACTCGTAGTCCCTGCTGCCCCGCGGGGCTAGGTAGCCGTAGTACCCGTTAGCGTAGGAAACCACCGCCGCCGTGCTCCCGCGCTCTTTCTTCAAGCTCAGCGAGAAGTCAGAGGACACCTCGAAGGGCAGCCATACGCTGCTGAGGACCCCGGGCGCTCTCAGCCAGAAGAGCCGCACCGCCGCCTGAGAGGGTAAGCGCTCAGCTCTCGAAAGCCTCTCCAGCAGTTCCACCCCCTCTGTTAAGGCCTCGGCGGCTCTCCCGCCCCTCGCCCCGGCCTGGCGCGCAAGCTCGAGGGCCTCCGCCAGCTTGCTCTCAGGGTCGCGCAGCCTGACCTCAAGGACTTCCTCGCCCACGTTTAGCTTGAGTTCCTCCAGCTCCACGGGGAAGCCCTCCTTCAGTTTTGCGAGCACTTGGTCTGCCAGGAGCATGCCGAGCCGCTCTGCCTCCTGGAAGCTCTGAGCCCTTCTCGTGAAGCGCGTGGAAACGTTGCCCGCGGCCCCGTTGAGGAATAGGCAGGCCTCCATGCCCAGAGCACGCTCGACGCGGTCCACAGCGAAGCCCACGAGGTCCCTGGTCATGAGGAGGTTGTCGGGGCCGAGCACCGTGGGGTGGACAGCGTAGTGCAGCAGCCCGCAGGGCTTGCTCCCGCTTCTAGTGAAGGCGAGCAGAGCAGCTGAGTTATCGATCTCGCGGCTTGTATCGTTGCGATCGGTTGCGACACCCTCCACCCTCGCCGTGGTCACTATAAGCTTGGAGTCCCTTAGACCTGCGAGTGCATTGTGCAGCGCGCGCTCAAACCTCTCGAGGACGTAGCGGAGGTAGCCCTCATCGAACACGTCCTCGCCGAAGGTCAGCAGCGGGGACTTGAAGAGCGACGCAGGGGCTGAGTGCGTGTGCGTTGCAGCCGCCGCGAAGAAGGCCCCACCCGCTGTCTCCAGGGCTACGCGGCGGAGCTCCTCGTAGAGGTTCTCGTCCAACCCGAGCAGGTCGAAGCTTGCCAGAACCACGGTGGCCTCCCTAGCTTCCACCGCGAGGACGCTGGCGAATACGTCGTCGTGAGCACCGGTTGAGAGACCCCTCCTCCTGACGTAGCCTGCCAGCGGGCGGCCTTCGGGAGGGCTGGGGGTTATCGCGACCTTCGCGCAGCCGACCTTGAGCACAGCTTCACCTGAGGACAGCCTTCATGAGGTACCTAGGCTTGTCTATGGGTCTTCCTAGCCGCTCGCCGAGCCTGTAGGCCAGGAGCTGCAGAGGCACCGCGAGGGCTATGGGCGCTAGGTGGCGATCCGCCCTCCGGGTCTCAAGCACGGCTGCACCTCTCTTGGCGGCCTCAGCCAGCCGCGAGTCGCCCTCGAAGCCCACGGCGACCACCGTCGCCCCAGCGTCCAGCGCGGCGTCAATGAGGGGGTATGTGGCCTCCGCGGACACCTTCTCGACGGGGACTATGAAGCCCGCGAAGAACCCCTTCTCGAGGAGGACGAAAGGCCCGTGCTTGAACTCGCCTGCCTCGACGCCCTCCGCGTGGAAGTAGGAGGCCTCCTTGAGCTTGAGCGCCCCCTCGAGGGCCAGGGGGTAGGTGATGCCCCTGGACACCACGTAGCCGCCGCGGCAGCTCGCGACGAGGGGTGCTGCTTGGGAGGCCTGCAGGTCCACCTTGGGTATGAGGTCTACCAGGCTGAGCGCGAGCTCCTTGACCGCTGATAGCTTCTGCGCGCGCTCATCCCTGGAGAGCTTCCCAGCGTCGAGGGAGGCTCTCAGGGAGAGCAGGTAGAGCAGGAGCAGCGTGGAGGTGAAGGTCTTCGTTGCGGGCACGGCGATCTCAGTGCCTGCGCCTATCGGCAGGTAGACGTTGGAGAGCCTTGCCAGCCGGGAGCCCACGTGGTTCGTTACCCCCAGGATCGTGGCTCCCCGGAGCTTCGCCTCGTAGAGGGAGTTGAGGACGTCTCCAGTCTCGCCAGACTGGGAGATGGCTATGACGAGGCTTCCCGGGCCCACGTTCTCGACGTAGTATAGCGGGAACTCTGCCGCGCTGGCGACAACCGGGCTGACGCCGACTAGCTCAGAGAGGTAATACCCCGCCACGAGCCCCGCGTGCAGGCTGGTCCCGTTGGCGATTATGTAGACGTTGTCCGCCCCCAGGACAAGCCGGGACGCGAGCTGGAGGTACTTCTCCTGGACTGTGTACAGCGTCCTCAGGAGCGCGTAGGGGACCTCGTAGATCTCCCGGAGCATGTGGTGAGGGTAGCCCTCCCTGTCGACAAGGCCGGGGTTCACGCGGAGAGGTCTGGGAGCGCGCTGGATGGGCCTGCCCTCGGGGGATACTACCTCCACGCCCTCTTCGGAGAGCTTCACGACCTCGCCCGGCTGGACCTCCACGACGCTGCTGGCGAAGCCGTAGAGGGCGGACTCCACCGGTGAGAGCAGCAGCGCCTCCTCGGATAGCCCGATGTACAGCGGGAGGTGCGTGCTCACGGCCACCACGCTGGAGTGGTCCCTCAGCAACACGGCCATCGAGTAGAAGCCCTCGAGGGCGCCGCGGAGCCTGGCGATCGCGGAGAGGGGGTCTGAGCCCTTCTCGAGCTCCTCCTCCAGGAGGTGCGCCGGGATCTCGAAGTCGCAGCGCGAGCTAAGCCTGTGCCCCCGCATGATGACGGAGTCCTTCAGCTCCTCGTAGCGGCCTATGGCGCCGTCGCCCGCGACCGCCAGAGAAGCTTTGCAGTCCACGTGCGGGTGGGCATTCTCAGTGGTGGGCCTCCCGTGGGTAGCGTAGCGCGTGTGCCCAAGCGCTATGGGGCTGCTCACGCTCTCCAGGCCCAGCTTCGCGGCCACCTCCTCCACGCTCCCCACGTCCTTGCGCACCTCCAGGAACCCCTCGCTGAGGAAGGCTACGCCCGCGCTGTCATAGCCCCGGTGCCTGAGCCTGGCGAGCCCCTCGAGGACCAGGGGTACTACGTTACCCCCCTTCCTGGACACCGCCGCGAAGACACCGCCCACGCCCAGCCACCTCCTCAAGCCTCGTACACGACCTCGCCGCCGACAACGGTCCTCCTAACTCTGAGGTTCTCGTCGAGCAGCACGAAGTCCGCGTTGAAGCCCACGTCCACTAGCCCGACAGCGTCCCTGCCGAGCGCCGAGATGCTGCAGGCAGGAGTGTAGCTCGCCATTGTCAGAGCGTCCCTAAGCCTGTAGCCCAGCTTCACGATGTTGCGGACCGCGGTGTCCATGGTCAGGGTGCTCCCAGCTAGGACGCCGGTGTCCGCCAGCCTGGAGACCCCGTCCTTCACTACTATCCTGAGCCCGCCCAGGACGTACTCGCCGTCCGGGAGCCCTGCGGCCTGCACAGCGTCCGTCACCAGGGCCACTCTCCCAGGCCCAGCTAGCTCGAGCACGAGCCTCACAGTCGCGGGGTGGAGGTGCACCAAGTCTGCTATAATCTCCACGAAGACCTCGGGCCTCTCCAGCAGGGCGAAGGCCACGCCAGGCTCCCTGTGGTGGAAGCTTCTCATCTGGTTGAAGATATGGTTCGCCTTCCTGGCGCCGGCCTCCACCGCGGCTACCGCCTGGTCGTACGTGGCCTCTGTGTGGCCTATGCTGACCGTGATCCCGAGGCCTGCAGCAGCCCTTATGAAGTCCAGCGCCCCCTCGATCTCCGGCGCCACGGTGATCTGCCTCACCATGCCCCTCGACGCTCTCACGTACTCCTCGAGCTCCTCGAGCGAGGGCTTCCTGAAGAATGCCGCGTTCATCGCGCCCTTCATACCGGGGTTCAGGAAGGGCCCCTCGAGGTGCACGCCCAGGATCCTGGCACCCCTCCTCGGCTCCCACCGCTCCGCGGCCTCGCGGACTGCAGCGCACGCTCTCAGCAAGACCTCCCTGGGGGCTGCCACGAGGGAAGCCAGGAAGGCTGTTACCCCTCGCGCCGCCAGCTCCTCGGCGGAGCGCAATATCTCCTCGGGCCCTGCTAGCGTGAAGTCCACGCCCTTGAAGCCGTGGATGTGCGTGTCCACGAAGCCCGGGGTGAGCGTGAGCCCCTCGCAGTCCACGTAGGCATCGCCCTCAGCCCCCTGCGCGACCGCGCTCACGCGGCCATCCTCGACCACTACGTCCACCTCGCCCAGCTCCTCGAGCGGAGTGACAAGCCTGCACCTCTTGAATACCTTCCTAATACCCCACCACCACACGCTGCCTCGCATTGCTCAGTGATATTCTTTTGCCCGCTGCCAGCACAGCCACCAGAGGAGTAAGGAGGCTTACACACGCTAGGGTATATATATCGGCGCCCCCCTCACTCTTCTGCGGCGCGCGCGATGCCGAGGCTCGTGTTTAAGGGGCTGGTGGTCTCTCAGGGTGTTGCAGAGGGGCCGCTGCTGGTTATCAGGCGCGTAGACCCGCTGGAGCACCTGCCGGGTGGCGAGCCCGGGGATGTAGAGGCCGAGGCTGCGAGGCTGAGGAAGGCTGGGGAGGTTCTCAGGGGGAGGCTGGAGGAGCTCGCGAGGATCCTCCCGGAGGGCGAGAGGGGGGTTGTGGAGGCTCAGCTGCTGATGCTGGATTCCCTGGTCTCAGAGGCGGAGGAGGTTATCCGCAGCGAGAGGGTGCGCGCGGAGCATGCGGTTAAAAGAGTGTACGAGAAGTACGCGGAGCTCCTCGAGAGCAGCAGCGAGCTGTTCGCCTTGAGGGCGCAGGACCTCCGGGACCTCGCCCGCCGCCTGGTCTCCCAGCTGCTCGGCGCCTCGGCTCCGTGGCTGGAGTACAGGGGGCGGGTGCTGGTCGCCGAGGAGCTCGACCCGATCGAGTTCATGGAGGCCTGCAGCTCGGGTGCGCTGGGCGCTGTAACGCGTACCGGCGGCCTGACCTCGCACGTCTCGATCCTGGCGCGGCTGAGAGGGGTCCCGTACATGATCTCGAGGGATCTCGACGTGGGCTTGCTCCGCGACGGCGACTGGGCTATCCTGGACTGCGTCTCCGGGCAGCTTCTCGTGGAGCCGAGCGAGGCGGAGCGGGAGCGGTACAGGGCGCTTGCAGCAGAGCTCGAGGAGCTCGTGAGGCTGTACTCTAGGGAGGCCCACCTGGACCCCCTGACCGCGGACGGTGTTCGCGTAGACGTGGTCTGCAACGCTGGGAGCATTGAGGACGTGAGGGCTGCCCCGGAGTACGGGTGCGGGGGCGTGGGCTTGTTCAGGATCGAGTTTGCCTACATGGCGCGCGCCGAGGCCCCGGGCGAGGAGGAGCTCTACGAGCTCTTTAGGAGGGGGCTCTCGCTGCTGGCTGGGAGGCCGCTGACTATCCGAGCCCCGGACATAGGGGGCGACAAGCCCGTGAACTTCCTGGAGCTTCCGCGCGAGCCCAACCCGCAGCTCGGCGTGAGGGGGGCTAGGCTCCTCCTCGGGTACAAGGAGAAGCTGCTCAGGCCGCTCGTGAGGGCTTCGCTGCGGGCCTCGGTGGAGGGCGACCTCCGCCTCATGTTCCCGATGGTTTCATCAGTGGAGGAGGTGGAGGAGCTGGTGGGCTTCGTCAGGGAGGAGGCGGAGAGGATGGAGGCAGAGGGGGTCGCTGTCAAGCTGCCGAAGCTGGGGGTGATGGTGGAGGTCCCCTCGGCGGCTCTCCTCGCGGGGGAGCTGGTGGAGAGAGGGGGGTTGAGCTTCATCAGCTTCGGCACGAACGACCTCACCCAGTACGTGCTCGCGGCGGACAGGGGGAGCCCCTACGTCAGCCACATCTACGACGAGCTGAACCCCGCTGTCCTGCGCCTGGTGAAGTACGCTGTGGAGCGCGTCCGAGGGAAAGCGGAGGTCGAGGTCTGCGGGGAGATGGCCAGCCGGGGTCTGGCAGTACCGCTACTCATAGGGCTGGGAGTCGACGCGCTCAGCGTGGCCCCAGCCTTCGTTGGGCGGGTGAAGTACGTGGTGAGGCGGGTGGGGTGGAAGCAGCTCTCCAAGGAGGTCCCGAAGCTCGTGGAGCAGGCCAGCACCTCCAGGGAGGTGAGGGAGTGGGTCCAGGGGTACCTCTCAAGCGCCGGCGTGAAAGTCTTCGAGTGAGCTAGCTGCGAGCCTCACTTATCAATAGCTGGCAGGACCTCTGTGAGCAGCTTCGCCAGCTCCTCGATCGCCTGCTCCTCGTCTGGGCCCTCGGCCACCACCTCCACCTCATCCCCCATGTCGACGCCTAGAGCGAGAACCTGGAGGATGTTCTTCGAGTCCGCGGTCTTCCCGGCCTTCCTCAAGATGATCCTCGAGGAGAACTTCCTGGCTGTCTGGACGAACATTGCCGCGGGCCTTGCGTGGAGCCCGCTCCTATTGACAACCTTCAACCTAACAGTCTTCACGTAGCGTCCGCTTTCAGGACGCGGGATATAAGGCTGTTGGAGGAAAAAATATATTTCGCCGAGCAGGGGGCCTGGCTAGAGCTGCTTCGCGAGCTCTTCTAGCTCGTTGACAACGCTCCTTCTGCGCTCCATCTCCCGCTCCAGGCTCCTCGTCTCGCTCCTCAGGCTGTCTGCAAGCCTGCTAAGCAGGTCCTTCGCTGCCGACCGTGTCAGCTCTTCGGCCTGCCTGAGCTCCTCCCTGAGCATGCTGTAGAAGATGTTCCTGTCTCTCAGTGCCCCGAGGTCTGGGACCGCTACGCTCAGCGCGTCCTCCCACGTGGTTATCTCGCGGGCTGGGGCTCCGGAGAGCTTGAGGAAGAGGCCGAAGAGCTCCAGCAGGTCCATCTCCGCGGGGAGCTTCTCGGGCTCGCCCGCGATCTTGAAGTATATCCTTCTCAGGGTCTTCACGATCTCCTTGTAGGTGCTCGCTGCTGGGAGGTTCCTGGTGAGCCTCTCGAAGAACATGTCGAAGTACTTCTCGGAGAAGGGTGTCCTGTCAATGAACGTGAAGAGCAGCGCCCAGCCCTTAGGCGTGAGCGTGTAGGACCTGCCCTTCCTCTCCAGTATCCCCTCCGCCGCCAGGTCTGCGAGGAGCTGGGAGGAGTAAGCCTTGGCAGTGTTAGGCGCTAGGTTCAGCTTCTGGTTCAGCAGCTGCGCCAGCTCGGAGGTTGCCAGCTTCTCGGCTGTGAGCATGTGCTCTAGCAATGTGAGAAACCTTTTGTTTTTGGCTTCTATCCTCTTCACGTCAGCAAAAACCGCAAGGTGATATATAAGTTTTTAGCCCGATAACGTGGATAGGGTTTCCCTGCAACAGGCTTTTTCAGAGGTTCGCCCACGAACCCTTGCCCATGCCTTGCTTAACAGGAGGGTTCAGCGTAACATCCTCACTTAACACCGCTTCTGCAAGCCACTGGGCATGAGCAACAGCAACTCTATTTCAAGCTTTCTATCCCGTACTGCTTTCTCATCTTGAATTCTGCTTTTTTGCCTGGGTTCCAGTTCTTGACTGGTCTGTAGTAGCCGACGATTCTGCTCCAGTGGTCGGGGTTGGGGTTTCCGCAGTGTGGGCAGGCTTTGTGGTGGCCTGTGGTGGTTCTCCCGCACTTGGTGCAGGTGGTGAGGGTGGGTGTGATGCTGAAGTAGACGAGCTTCGTGGTGGTGGCGAGCCTGTGGACGAGCTTCCTGAGGGCTTCGGGGTCTGGCTGCTCGCCGAGGAACACGTGCATCATCACGCCGCCCGTGAAGAGCTGCTGCACCTCACCCTCCCACAGGGCCCTCAGGTGCAGTGGCACGTCGGCGTAGTAGGGCACCACGCTGTTGCTGTAGAACGCCGCGGAGCCGTCGGAGGGGATGCAGGCTCCCTCGAGCATCCTTGCGTCGATGCTCGCCAGCCTGTAGCCAGTGCTCTCGCCTGGCACCTCCTCCACGTTGTACAGCACACCGTCGAGCTCCTCGAGCTCCCTCGCCCTCTCGGCTATAAGCTCCACGAACCTCTTCTCGATGTCTATCGCCTCCTGCATCTGGCGCGTGCTGCCCTCAACCCAGAGGAGGGGGTCGCGCATGAAGTTCGCGGCCGCCTCAGGCAGCCCGATAACGCCTATTGTGCTGAAGTGGTTTCTGAAGTGCCCCAGGTACTCCCGCGTGAGGGGCATGAGCCCCATCCTAAGAGAGGCTTCGTACCTCTTACGCCAGGTGTTGAGCACGGACCTCGCGTTCATGAGAGCGGCGTCGAGCAGCTCCTCGAAGGTGCTCCACTCACCCTTGCTGAAGTACGCGATCCTGGGCAGGTTGAGAGTCACCACTCCCATGCTTCCCGTAGCGTCGGGGAGCGCCCATATCCCGTAGGTCCTAGAGTTCTCCCTAGCCTTGAGGAGTCGCTCAAGAGCGTCCTCAGCATCTGCTTTGTCCAGCTTCAGCGAGAAGGAGAGCTTGTTCCTCGACACCATGTGGTTCACGTCTATTGTGAGCCTGCAGCACATGGCGTAGAGGGCTTCGACGTTGCTTGCGTAGCCGTTGAGGAAGTAGGCTGTGCCCTTCCTGGCTACTGCCTCGAAGATGAGGTCTGTGAGCTCGCCCCACCTCCTGCCACTCCAGTCGAAGTTCCTCGTGAGCATGAGGGTGGGGATGGGGAAGGTGAAGGGCTGGCCCACCGCGTCGCCGGCAGAGTAGAGCTCGAAGAGCGCACGCCCAACCACCAACGCCTCACCAGCAAAGTCCCCAAGAGAGCCAACCCTAACACCACCAACAATCGCATCGCCCTCCAGCATGTCCCTGCTCGTATCCATGACCAGAGTGATGTTGGTGAAGGGGCTCTGGTACCCTGATCTGGCAGGGTAGTTCAGCTCGAAGAGCATCCCCTGCAGGATCTGCTTTACCTGCTCGTAGCCAAGCCTGTCCGCGTGGACGAACGGCGCTGTGTACAGGTCGAAGGCGCTGACCGCCTGGGCACCCGTCCATTCCTGTGCTCCCATGAAGAAGAAGTTGACGAGGTGTGCCACAGCCGTGTCCAGGTGCTTAGCCGGCGCGGAGGTGACAGTTGACGTCTTCAACCCCTTCTCGAGGATACGCCTGAAACTCCAGCCTGCGCAGTAGGGGATCCACAGGCTGTCAGGCAGCTTGTGTATGTGTATGTCACCGTTAAAGTGGGCCTCGACAGCCGCGGGCGGTAAGTAGCCCGCCAGAACCTCCTTCCTCTTAACAAGCTTCTCAAAAAGGTAGTTGCGGAAGTTACTATAGCTCACAGCGTGATTTGCATTCTCCCTCTTCTCCCAATCGATATCCGAAATGTACTCCTTCTCAAGTCTCTGAAATAGCGAGAGGCTCTGCTCCTTGTCCGCTACCTTGTCCGCTACCACTTGCATGCCGGCGGACACCGACCCCGAGGTCTCTTCGAGAGCTATATGTCGGAGGCATACTCTCAGGCGAAAGTGAACTTCTCTGTTTTTTATAACTACTCTCCCTGGAAAATTATCAAAAACACAAAAAATCTCACCGCCTGAGGAAACTTCCTTAGAGCTATTTTAGCAATAAGTACAGCTTCCCTAGGGATTCTGACACATTGTAAAAATAGTGAGGAGCTTCACTTGGAGAGCCCTCGAGGGAAATAATGAAAGTTTAATATCACTGTTTGCAGCGTCTTTATTATGTATGAGCGAGCTGAAGAGCTTTCTCTGGCCCAAGGGCATCGTCGTGGTAGGGGCTTCGAGAGACCCTAGCAAGCCGGGCCACGTGATTTTCCGGATCCTCCTGGAGAACAAGAGGAGGGGCCTTCTCAAAGCGAATGTCTACGCCGTGAACCCCAATGCCGAGAGCATTCTGGGGGAGAAAGTCTACAAGAGCATCGCCGAGGTCCCACCGGACGCCGACTTGGGTGTGGTCGTTGTTCCCGCGAAGCTTGTCCCAGCAGCTATCAGCGAGCTTGGCTCGCGTGGGGTCAGAGCTGCTATTATCATCTCCGCTGGCTTCAGCGAGGTTGGTAACAGAGACCTGGAAATGGAGGTTGTAAAGGTCGCTAGGGAGAAGGGTGTGAGGGTGTTGGGTCCCAACTGCGTGGGTGTCTTCTCCCCGTGGAGCGGCCTGGACACGCTGTTCCTCCCATACGAGAAGGTCCTCAAACACGGCAGAAACGTGGGAAGCACCCCTCGACCTCCGCCGGGTCACGTAGCCCTGGGGTGGACGGGGGGTG
>Ga0080008_152120_pt1 | contig 28583 bp, 22 predicted proteins | sample ConCONMetagenome_FD_69211 | JGI IMG/M metagenome (GOLD analysis project Ga0080008, IMG submission 69211) | Hot spring microbial streamer communities from Conch Spring, Yellowstone National Park, USA - CON_C (SPADES assembly) (version 2) | ecosystem: Environmental > Aquatic > Thermal springs > Hot...
CCAGCCTTTTATTTCTTCACGGAAAGCCTGAAGAAAGGGCAAATACCCTTTTTTAACCATCACCTCTTCTCCTCCTTCCCCTTCCTAAACGAACCCCAATACCTTGCACTAAATCCCCTATTTCTACTTCGCCACCTTTTTGGAATCCTAAACAACTCCCTTTACGCCTATAACCTATTGGTTTCCCTAAACTACCTGCTTTCCCTAATTTTTGCTTATCTCTTTTTTAGGAAAAGGTTTGATGAAGGGATTTCACTTTTTGGATCGGTAGTTTATACGTTTTCCATGAACCACATTACCACCATAGTCCACCCTCACGTTTTTGATCTCATCCCCCTCATACCCCTAATTTTTTACTTTTTGGATGAAAAACCCCTGTTATCGGCTATAATTTTAGGGATTTCCTTCCACACCGGACACCCACAAAAACCCCTATACCTCCTTATCCCCATAATCCTATATCTTGTTTTGGCTAGAAGGTTTAAAGTCCTTATCCTTTACACCTTAGCCTTGCTACCATTTATCCTTTCCTATTACTTCCAAGTGAAGGATCTTTTCGATTTCAGCGAAAGGATAAAATGGGATTTAAGGTCCCTTCTTGAATCCTCTTATCATATTGATAAGTTTGTATCCCTCATAATTCCCAAGTTTTACGGCTCAATAGAGGAAGGCGCGGTGTATGTGGGAGGACCCTATCACTTCTATATGCAAATGAGCATATACTTTTCAATCCCAGCCCTAATTTTGGGGATATACGGCGTGATTAAAAATTGGAAGATTTTTGAAATTAGGGTTTTCGCCTTATCAAGTTTAATACTCTTCTTCCTTGCCTTGGGTGATCAGAACCCTTTGATAAATCTGATATACTCCACGGGATTAATAAAGGGTCTTAGGGATCCCGTTAGAGCCTTACATATCCTCCCGATCTTCGTTTCCCTATTTTCAGCTTATGGCTTAAAGTCTTTCCTGGAAAATGGGGATAGGAGGACAGCCTTTAGGATAATCTTATTAATTTTTGCATTCTCTATACCTTTCCTCTTGCAAAAGCCCCCAATAGACAACACCGGGGAAATCTTAAAGTTCTTCGCGTTACTAATATTGACTTACGCCCTTTTGGGGTGGAGGGGAATTTTGCCACATTCAATAACCGCCCTCACATTCCTAGACTTATACCTTGCGGGAAACCCTTACCTAAAGAGAAAAATTGATGTTGAAAGTTATTATAAGCCCCCCTTTATATCGGATTTATCATCCGGAAGGTTGGGGGATTACAGGATAAACGCCAGGTTCAATATGGGTTTGGCTCTTCCGAGAAACTCTGGAATGATAAACGGCTTGGAGCTTGTAGATGGATACGAACCCCTCGTCTCAAAGTTTTACTTAGACTATTACAGGAATTTAATAAACAGGGTGGAAGGGTTTGAAAAACTTTTGGATATGGGAAACATCAGGTTTTACATAACGGAGGAGGGTTTCAGGGAGAAACCGGACGTATTGCCAAGAGCTTGCCTTTTTTTCAAGGCAGAAGTTGTAAAGGATAGTGCGGAATTTTTCGGGGGTCTGAAGGAATTTGATGTTAGGAGAACGGTTTATTTACAGGATGAACCGAAGGGGAAATATGAAGAACCTGAACCTTGCTCACCCGTTAGGATATTGAAGTACGATTATACGAAAATAGTCCTTGAATACTCCTCGCAAAAAAGCGGGATCCTTTACCTTTCCCTTCCAATATATCCTTACTGGAGGGCAAAGCTTGACGGAAAAGATATAAAAATCCTTAGGGCTAACTGGGCTTTTATGGCTTTTGAGGTTCCGTCGGGCTTTCATAAACTTGAGGTTTATTACGATAAAAGATCCCTTATTCTCACCTTTTCCCTTTGGTTCTTGGGTATCCTTCTTATACCCCTTTCAAAGCGCTGAGAACCATCTCCTTTAACTTCTTACCAATTTCCAATATTTCTTCTTCGTCTATGAAAGTTAATTTCCCATCCCTCTTTAATGGTTTCCCATCAATGAAAACCCACTTAACATCCGATGCCTTTGCGGTATAAACGAGATGGGAGTAAGGGTCGTATATTGGTTGCATGTGCGGGCTTTCCAAGGATACCGCTATGAAATCCGCCTTCTTTCCAACCTTCAGGGAACCTATTATATCTTCAAATCCCAAAACCTTCGCCGCATAAATTGTCGCCATCTTTACGACGGCTTTTGCGTTCAAAACCTCGGGGTTCATCCTGTTAACTTTATGTAGCAATGCGGCACTCCTCATCTCCTCAAACATATCAAGGTCGTTGTTTGATGCGCATCCATCCGTGGCAAGTCCCACCGTTATCCCCTTTTCCAAATATTTATCAACCGGAGCTATGCCCGATGCGAGCTTCATATTGCTCTGTGGGTCGTGAGCCACCTTCACCCCCCTCTCCCTATATATCTCCATCTCATGCTCCTCAAGGTGTACTGAATGTGCGGCGATGAACTTATCGTGTAAAACCCCAAGACTCTCTAAATATTCCACCGGCCTCTTTCCAAACCTCCCCTTTATCTGCTCCACTTCCGTTAATGTTTCCGCAACGTGCATATGCAAGGGGACATCGTACTCCCTTGCAAGTTCATAACCCGTTTTTATCAAATCCGGGGAGCATGAGTAAGGCGCGTGTAAGCATATGGAAAACCTCACGAATTTATATAAATTCCTCGTTCTCAGTTGATTTTCCACCCTCTTTAATCCATCCTCAACCTTCTTGAAGGATGGGGTTGGGAAGTCTATAAGGCCCTCACCAAGAAGCCCCCTAAACCCTATCTCCTCCATCACCTCCGCGCCCACTTCCTGAAAGAAGTACATATCGTTTATAGCCCCCGTACCCCCGCTAACCATCTCCGCTATGGCAAGCTTGTAAGAGAGCCTAATCATCTCCTCGCTTACCGTTTTAGCCTCCGCAGGCCATATGTACTCCTGAAGCCATTTAAATAAAGGTAAATCGTCCGCCAGGCCCCTGTACGCAACCATGGCGGTATGGGTGTGGGTGTTTATTAGGGTGGGAAGGCCTATGGATGGTCTTGTGTCTATGACGGGGATCTCGGGGGTTTCCCTATACTTTCCTACGAAGATTATTTTATCATCTTCCACCACAAGAAAGCCATCCTCAATATACCCATCATCCTCCATGGTAAGGAGGTAGGAGAACCTTACTCCAAATTTCAAAGCGGAGAGGGAGGGATTTGAACCCTCGGTCCCCCTTTTGGGGGGACGCACGATTTCCAGTCGTGCCCCTTCGGCCGCTCGGGCACCTCTCCGTAAGCGGATATTTTAAAGTTGAAACTTAGTCCCAAAGCCTCCAAAAGATCTCAAACCTAAACCCCCCAGTCCCATCCCAACTCTCGTAAAACGCCCCGATCTTAAGATCCTCGTAAAATACTACCTCTGCTCCCCCGTTGATCCAAAGCCTCCCATTTTCCTCGTAATATACCTCAAATCTTGGGTAAATACTCACCGCATCCTTGTATTTCAACAGCCTCAAGCTTGTCCCACCCGAAATTCTATAAATATTATCCTCAAAGATGAAAGCCCCACCAGAATATGCGGAGAATATTGAGCTTTCGATGGAGATTTTCCCCTGAATTTCGGGGGAATTTATCAAACTTCCCCTCCATACCCTTTTCCCCCCCACAAAGGAAAACCCAAGAATTTCCCCATATTCAGCGGTAAGGATAATGGAGTTTAACTTTGAGGTTTTGTTATAAAGCCCTAGAAATTGTAGGGATGATAGCTTTAAGGATACCTCCCCCACCATACCTTTCCCGCCGATCAAATAAGCCAGAAAGTTTTCCCCCCTAATTCCTAAGCCCACGCCCCAAAGGGTATCAAGGGAGGAGTAGTAAGAACCTCTTAGGAAAATTTTATTCCCAATACTTGAACCTGCGCTTAAACCCCCATCCCAACCCCCCGTTATTGAAAGGAAGTTGTTTGAAAAGTTTAGAAAGTACCCCTTTTCTTCGTTTTCCTTCAAAACATAGACGGAAAACCACCTGTAGCTTCCGGAAAAACCGAAACCGTAACTTTCGCCAATTAACCTTTCCGTATATGCGGAACCTACGAGGTTTTTGGATGAGAAGTTAAAGCCAACAATTTGGGGGTCCAAAGATCCATAAAAAGCCCTATATGTGTATATATCCGTGAAGGTGGTCTCGGAGCTTTGGGGTAGGAAAATTGTCCTCTCGTATGAGAAACTGAAGGCGTCCCTAAAGGAATAAAGGGAATAAACCTCACAATTCCTCTCGCCAAAGATGGGATGATAAGGTGAGCAAATGGGGAATATCATACAACCCTCCTTAAAAATTCATCCCATAGCTTGAGGTCCTTAAGTATTATTGCCCTTGCGCCGAGAAGAGATGGATTATCCCCATTCTTCTCAAGAATTTTTGCGCCCTCAAGGCTCAAAGCCTTCAGAACCTTCAAACCCCACTCGTAAGGTACCTTCACCGCAAACTCCTCCCCCGCTATCTCTTTTATCCAGAATCTTACAAACTCCTCTTTTATATCTTTTTCTTTTGCGCCGTTAAAGGTGTAATTCTTCTCAGCCAAAAACTTGTTCCAGATCCTATCAAGATTTAGCTTCTCCGAGAGTTTTATGGAAAGGAATTCTTCAACGGTTTTGATGTTTTCCGGAGAATCAACCTTTACCTCAAGGTAAGTCTCCTCCTCATCATCTTCACCCTCGCCCTCAACGGCTTGTACCTTTCCCTTAACGTAAAGGACAAGGTTTTCCGAGAGCTTTTTCTCGAAGGATATGGGATCTTCGTTTATGAAGATTATGGCATCAATATATCCGCTGTCATCTTCTAGCCTTAGGGTAAGCTTAGTCCCGTTTTTAAATTTCTTTTTTGAGAAGTGCGTTAAAGCCCCCATTATCTCCACCTCTTCGTCCTCCTCAATGTCCCCAATTTTCTTTAGGTTTTGGGCATCCCTCAACGCCTTGAACCTGTAATCCTTCAGTACCGCCCTGGATTTAAGCTTGCTGAATGTGATTATCTGCGCGGTCGAATTTTCCCCATAGGTTTTCCTTATATAATCTATTACCTCATCCCTCCTACGATCCTCAAAGTCTATATCAACGTCCGGAGGCGACACTCTCTCGGGGTTAAGGAACCTTTCGAAAAGCAACCCATACTTTATGGGATCAACATCCGTTATATCAAGGGCGTAAAGGACCAAGGAACCCGCCGCGGATCCCCTCCCTATCCCCACCATTATACCATTTTCCCTACAGAACCTAATTATGTCCTCAATTATCAAAAAGTACCCGCTAAAACCCGTATTTTTTATCACCTCAAGCTCGTACTCAAGCCTATTTATGTAATTTTCCGGAATTTCTCCCATCTTCCTTTTCAAGCCTTCATAAGCCTTCCTCTTTAAATCCTCAAAGGGATCTGATACGTTTGGGGGAAGGGGGAGTTTGAGCCTTTGGGGGTCAAGCTCAAGTTTAAGATCCACCATCTCCGCAACTAGCAAAGTATTCTTTACCGCATCGGGGTGCCAGCTGAAAAGCTTCAACATCTCCTCCGCGGATTTCATATAAATCTCTTCCGTATCTATCCTGAACCTATTGGCATCCGAGAGCTTCGCATTCTGAGAAATGCATATTAAAATATCCTGCAAATGTTTATCTTCCCTATTTATGTAATGCACATCGTTTGTCGCCACAAGTTTCAGGTTAAACCTCCTTGACGCTTCGAGTAAGTAGTTGTTTATCTTTTGGTTCTCCTCCATCCCAACATCCTGAACCTCAAGGAAAAACCTATCTTTAAATACCTCCTTGAACCAACCTATGGTTTCATCCGCTTTCTTAAAATTGTCCGTGATTATGTAATGGGCGATTTCCCCAGAAGGGCAACCCGAAAGGATTATCAAACCTTCGGAGTGCTCTTCCAAATGCTTCTTATCTATCCTCGGCTTCCCGTAAAACCCCTTTATATACCCTACGGAGGAGAGCTTCATAAGGTTCTTCCAACCCTTTTCGTTCATAGCAAGGATGGTGAGGTGGTAGTAATTCCTATCCTTCTTCTCAATATCTTCAACTATGTAAGCCTCCATTCCCAATATTGGCTTTATCCCTGCTTCCTTAGCCTTAACATAAAACTCTATTGAACCAAAGAGATTGCCGTGATCGGTTAATGCCAAAGCTTTAAAACCCAATTCCTTCGCCCTATTTATAAGGTCATCCACCCTCGCCGCACCATCCAGCAAACTGTATTCACTATGAACATGTAGATGCACAAATTCTACCATAGGAGGGTAATATAAGGATGTCAGGTTTCCAGCACCTCGACCACCTCTAAGCTCATATCTATGGGCTTTGCGGACTTGGTTATTGCCCCTACTGAGATCCTATCGGGTTTTAAACTTGCTATTTCCCTTAAGTTCTCCAAATTCACACCTCCCGAAATTTCAATTTTAACCTTTCCCCTCACCATCTCCATAGCCTTCCTTAAACTTTCAATATCCATATTATCCAAAAGTACCCAATCAACATTACACTCCAAAGCTTCCCTTAACTCCTCCAAATTCTCCACCTCAACCTCAATATACGCGTGCTTCAAACTTTTCCTAACCATATCAACGGCTTCTTTTATTCCACCCGCAACTTTTTTATGATTATCCTTTATCATCACGATTTCGGATAGGGTCATCCTGTGATTATATCCGCCACCCACCTTCACCGCGTATTTCTCAAGGTACCTCATAAATGGTGTAGTTTTGCGTGTATCGTATATGGGAACATCCTTTGCGATTTCAACGAACTTTCTCGTTAATGTCGCTATCCCGCTAAGCCTTGAAATAATATTTAAAATTGTCCTCTCGCACATTAAAACATAATAACAGTTCCCAAATATACTCGCAACCTCGTCGCCAAATTTTATCTCTTCCCCATCCCTCTTTCCCCTTATTTCAAATCCAAACTCTTTTGCGAAGGCTTTCAAAACCTCCTCCCCGCAAAATATCCCCTTACCTTTTGAAATTATTACCGCCTTAACCTTTCTGTTTCCGCATATAGTTCTGCTCGTTATATCACCAAAAGGTGCATCCTCCTCAATTGCCCTTAAGATAAATTCCCTTAGCCCTCTCAAGGTCCTGCTCCGTATCTATACTTATACCCTTGTAATCCACCACCTCAACCCTTATTTTCCAACCATGATAAAGCGCCCTCCAAACCAAAGCCCTCCAAGCTTGGTAAAGCTTCCCCTTCATAACTTTAACCTCCAGTCTTTCTTTACTTCCCTTGACATATCAACCACCAAATAACCGGTGGCGGGATCTATCTCAAGGGGATGAAGAGGCAAACCCCTTGGTGCCGGACCCTCGTAAATATCCCCATCTTGGGTATACTTTGAGCCGTGGCATGGGCAGTAAAACTCCCATTTCTCTCCACCAAGCGGGACGAAGTTTACGGTGCATCCGAGGTGCTGGCATATTGCGGAAACAGCCCAAACCTCGTTTCCCCTCTTAAATACGAAGAGCCTATGATCGGGGAAATAGTTCATACCCTCCGCTAAGTTTTGGGGATCCAAGAGCTTTACCCTCTTGGGTGGTTCGTAAAGGATGTTGGGCCAAAGGGACCTACCGAACCCCACAAACAACCCTCCCAATGCCCCGTATCCCAAGATCCTACCCACATTTTTCAGGAATTCCCGCCTTTTTTCCCTTAACTCCTTTTTCTTCATAAAGCGAGTATTATAAGGTTGATTTGCTATGGGGATAATACTACATTAATATCAGATTATCATAATTTTGCCACCTTGACATCAAAAACGGTTCATCCGTATAATGTATGACGATGAAGAGGACAGGATTGCTCTTAAGCCTGCTGATGGCGTGGGGAGTTGGGGGCTTATACTCCCAAACTTACTCCCCGAACGATCCGGACTGGCGTCAGGGTAGGCACGACTACAAGAAGACCGCGAGGGCTCCCTGGAGATGCAGCACCCCCATGTCCGTATCAAAACAGTGGGACTACGAGGATCCTAACGATTCCTACATATACGTCACCACTGCCGATATAAACGGGGATGGTGTTGCGGAGATCTTCTACACGGGGGACGATAGGGGAGCGTTTAGTGGGGCTCCGAATGTATGGTTGAACATATACGGATCGGCGATATGCAACAGCACCTTCTGGGCAGATCAAGCTGCGGGTGATTGCGTAATAGGGGCAAACGGCGTATTGTGCCCCCTAACGGAAACGGATGCATGGGGAAACGTGGATGGATACTTCACGAAGGGTAACTTCTCCTGTGGTGAAGTTTATAGGAGGAGGGAGAGTAGGTATCACTCAAACCTCACCATAGCGGATGTAAACGGAGATGGGAACCCGGAAGTTTTTAGGGGTATGAATACCTGGGCGGTTTCGGTGAATGGGAACGCGGGATCTTACACTGAAAACTGGGCTGTGGATATGGGAGTGAGGGTTGGAACTCCGGTTTTGGGAGATTTTGATGGTGATGGTGTTCTTGAGGTTTGCTTCCCCCTTACGAACAACACCATAAACTGCAGGAACGCTATAAACGGAACATTTAGGTGGAGCTGGAGCATGCCTTGTTCTTTCGGTTCCCTAATAAGCGATGAATATGGACCCCCATCCTGGGAAACTCAAAAGGTTATGGCTGAGGATCTTGATGGGGATGGTAGGGATGAGCTTGTGGCTTTGGGAAGTTCTTGCGTTGCCGCTTTTAAATACGGCGTCGGGCTCTGGTGGGTCAATTCCTCTTACGGAGCATCAACCGCGGGCGCAATAGGAAGACTTAACTCCGATCCTTATCCGGATGTGGTTTTCAAATCCGGTTCCAATTACGTCGTTCTAAACGGTATTAATGGCTCTCTAATTGCTACGTTCTCCGATGCGACCCAAGGTTGTTCCGCCCCTACAATAGCGGATATCACTGGGGATGGTATAAACGACGTAATAATAGCATGCACGAATCCCGTAGCTTATTCCGCATCAAACGGTTGGTCCGGTAGAGTATGGACCGGCACAGGAGCGGCACCCTACAGGATAACCAGCGACATTGTTGTTGCAAGGAGGACGAACACTTCGCTCATGATCGTCTTCGGGGATGCTTCTTGTTTCACGACCCTCTGGTCATGTCCCGTTGCGGTGATGGATTATGATGATATTACGAATGTTGAGGAGGGTAAGGTTTTGGAGTCCCTAAGGGTTGAAGGTGGAAAGGGTTATATCCTCATCAAGGGTTATAGCGGGAACGTTGAGATATACAACACCTCGGGTAGGTTGATAAAGAGCGCCAAGGTTGAGGGTGACCAAGCTTGAACTTGAGAGGAACCGTGAGAGGTACCAACTTCTAAAGTGGGCGCAGAAGGCCTTCAACAATTTCAGGGTGGTACCTACGGGAACAGGGATAATTCACCAGGTAAATCTTGAGTATCTGGCAAAGGTGGCTTACGTTAAGGATGGTGTTGTTGTATTTGATACGCTCGTGGGTACGGATTCGCATACTACGATGATAAACGGTTTGGGTGTGTTGGGATGGGGCGTTGGTGGGATAGAGGCGGAGGCGGTTATGCTCGGACAACCATACTATATACTACTTCCGGAGGTGGTGGGGGTTAAGCTCGTGGGGGAGCTTAGGGAGGGGGCAACCGTCACGGACTTGGTTTTGACGATAACTGAGGTTTTGAGGAAGAAGGGAGTTGTTGGGAAATTCGTTGAATACTTTGGACCTGCGTTGGAAAACCTATCCGTTCCCGACAGGGCAACCATAGCAAATATGGCACCAGAGTACGGTTCAACATGCGGTTATTTCCCAATAGACCAAAGGACCTTAGAATACCTCAGGGGGACGGGTAGGGATGAGGAACTAGTTAAGTTAGTTGAAATCTTTGCAAAGGAGCAGGGTGTATTCTGGACGCCAAACTCCCCCGAACCCGAATACAGTGAGGTAATAGAGATAGACCTTTCAGATATAGAGCCGAGCGTTGCAGGTCCGAGGAGGCCCCACGATAGGATCCCGTTAAAGGAACTGAAAAAAGCATTTTATGTTTCCCTTGAGAAAGATTTTGGGAAGAGATTTGAAAATGGGAGCGAAATAGGGCACGGTTCCGTGGTGATAGCGGCAATAACGAGCTGTACTAATACATCAAACCCATCCGTTATGATAGGGGCTGGGCTTTTGGCAAAGAAGGCGGTTGAAAGGGGACTTGATGTAAAACCTTACGTAAAAACCAGCCTTGCTCCGGGCTCAAGGGTTGTGACGGATTATCTGAAGATGTCGGGTCTCCTGCCTTACCTTGAGGCTCTAAGGTTCCACGTGGTTGGGTATGGATGTACTACCTGCATAGGGAACAGCGGACCCCTTCCCCCAAACGTAGAGAAGGAAATTAAGGAGAGGGACCTTGTTGTAAGCGCGGTTTTAAGCGGGAACAGGAACTTTGAGGCTCGGGTACATCCCTTGGTTAAATCCAACTTCTTAGCATCCCCCATTCTCGTCGTTGCCTTTGCGATTGCAGGTAAGGTTGATATAGACTTTGAAAATGAACCCTTGGGGTACGACCCAAACGGACAGCCGGTATATTTAAGGGATATTTGGCCATCCCAGAGGGAGATAAGGGAATACATTGAGAGGTTTTTAAAGCCTGAACTCTTTAGGGAAAAGTACGCGAGGGTTTTTGAGGGGGACGAATTCTGGAGGAATTTGGAGGTAAAGGAGGGGAAGACCTTTGAATGGGACCCGAATTCAACCTACATAAGGAAACCCCCTTATTTTGACAACTTCACCCTTGATGTTGTACCACCTGACGATATAAAGGGAGCGTACGTTTTGGTTATGGCTGGGGATAGCGTTACGACCGACCACATATCCCCGGCTGGGAACATACACCCGGAAAGCCCTGCGGGAAAGCACCTTATCGAAAGGGGTGTAAAACCCTTAGATTTCAACTCTTACGGTTCAAGGAGGGGGAACCACGAGGTTATGATGAGGGGAACCTTCGCAAACGTAAGGTTCAGAAATTATCTATTTGAAGAAGAGGTTAGGGGTTGGTGGACTATATACATCCCAACGGGTGAGAAGATGAGCGTTTATGATGCGGCGATGAGATACAAGGAGAAAGGGATACCGTCAATAATTCTGGCGGGTAAGGAGTACGGTAGCGGTTCATCAAGGGATTGGGCGGCGAAGGGAACCGCCCTCTTGGGTGTAAAGGCGGTTATAGCGGAGAGCTTTGAGAGGATCCACAGGAGCAACTTGGTGGGTATGGGGGTTTTACCTTTGCAGTTCAAGGACGGGCAAAACGTTAAAAGCTTAAAACTTACGGGTTTTGAGAGGTACGACATTTTGGGTATAAGGGATATCCACCCAAGGAAAACACTAAAGGTAATCGCGCACAAAGATAACGGGGAAAGGGTTGAGTTTGAGGTGATAGCGAGACTTGATACACCCTTTGAGGTTGAATACTTTAAGCATGGGGGGATACTCCCTTACGTCTTGAGGAAGATATATAATGGGGAGATTTAAGGGGGAGATAAGAAACTTCCTCTTTGTGGGGGTAGCGGTATTTTTAATGTACGCACTTGCATTTTTGGTGATGGTTTTGGTTTTGCTTTGGGCGAACCCCCAACTTCCCGACGTCGAGAAGATAGAGGCGTTTAAGCCCCCACAGGCAACCACCCTTTACGACAGGCACGGAAGGGTAATATACCAGTTCTTTGAGGAGAGGAGGGAGTATGTGTCACTAAGCGAGATCTCCCCAGCGCTAAGGGATGCCTTCATATCCCTTGAGGATAGGAGGTTTTACAGGCATTGGGGGATAGACATAAGGAGGACATTTACCTCCTTGATCGTAAACTTGCTATCCTTCAGGATCAGGCAGGGAGGTTCCACGATAACCCAACAGCTTGCGAGGAATATGTTCCTTGGACACAAGAGGACGATAAAGAGGAAGATATTGGAGTTTGCCCTAGCTTTGAAGCTTGAGGCGACATTTACGAAGGATGAGATACTGGAAAGGTACCTGAACCAAATATACTTCGGCGAGGGGGTTTATGGTGTTCAATCCGCAAGTAGGTTCTTTTTTGGAAAAAACGCAAAAGATGTGGATATAAACGAGGCGGCGCTTTTAGCCGGACTTCCGAAGAATCCCAGCGGATATTCCCCATACAAATACCCCCAAAGGGCGGAATCGAGGAGAAAAATCGTACTCTCCGCCCTGCTTAATAACGGAGTTATAAATAAGAGGGTTTACGATAGCCTTTTGAAAAATCCACCTAAGCTTCAACCCAGGCCCAAGACCACCTTTGGAGGGGATGCACCTTACTTTGCGGAGCTCGTTAGACTTTATGTAGCAGAAAAATACGGGGAGGATTTCCTTTATAGGGGAGGGGGAAAGATATACACCACTTTGGATCTTGACCTTCAGAGGATCGCGAACGATGTGATCAAAACATCTTTGGATTCTTACGAAAAGAAATGGAAGTTTTTGAATCCGAAGTATTCGGAACATAAAGGTGGGGAACCCAAGTATTTACAAGTGGCGCTTATAGCTTACGATACCCTCGGTGGGATCCTGGCTTACGTTGGTGGTAGGAACTTCCAACATTCCCAGTTTGATAGGGTTAGGCAGGCGAAGAGGCAACCGGGATCGGCTTTCAAGGTTTTCGTATATACCGCCGCCTTTTCAAAGGGTTATTCTCCAGGAGATACAATAAGGGATGAGCCCATAGAGATGTTAGACGGGCTCGGTAGAATATGGTCCCCAAAAAATTACGATGGAAAGTACGAGGGAGTGATGAATTTAAGGAGGGCACTTGCCCTATCCAAGAACATCCCCGCGGTTAAACTAACCCTCGACGTAGGACCATCTTATGTTGCCGATATTGCGAGAAAGATGGGGATAACAGGCAACATAAAGCCCTACCCTTCAATGGCCCTTGGGGGTATAGAGGTTACCCTATGGGATATTACTAGGGCTTTCGGAACTCTGATGAACAAGGGGAAAAGGTTCAACCCTTATTTCATAACGAGGATAGAGGATGTATATGGGAACATTCTGGAAGAGAACCAACCCAGCTTGATTCAGGTTTTAGATCCAAACGTCGCAAAGATGACCACATATGCCATGACTTACGTGGTATGCTGTGGTACAGCTTCAAACTCAAGCGCTTACGGTTGGAATAATTCCAGGATCCCAGCCGCGGGAAAGACGGGTACAACCGACGATTACAAGGATACCTGGTTCATAGGTTTTTCCCCTTATATGGTCGTTGGGGTTTGGGTGGGTTATGATAGCCTTAGGGTAATATTTCGCGGTGCCACAGGTTCCGAGCTTGCGGTTCCAATATGGGCGAAGTTTATGGTTCAAGCCCATAAAAATTTGCCGAGGAAGAACTTTGACTACTCCGGTCCCTTCTTATTTGTAAATATATGCCAGCAATCCTATAAGCTGGAGAACGGATCCTGTCCAAGGAAGGCGTTGGAGATGTTTTGGGCGGGCAAGGAACCTCAAGAAATTTGCGATATTCATTGATGAACCTTTCGGATGAGGTTTTAAGGATCCCGGGTGTGGGTCCCAAGATCGTAAGGAAGCTTGAAAAGCTTGGGATAAGGACGGTGGAAGATTTTCTATACCTCCTCCCAAGAAGGTACATAGTGAGGGGGGAGGTGAGGAGGATGGCGAGCATAAAACCGGGTGAGGATGTGGTGGTTAGGGGGAAGGTAATAAAGAAGCTTAAGAGGAACCTTGAGAGGGGTGTTTCGGAAGCTATAGTTGTAATATCGGATGGGAGTGCCTTGGTGGAGCTCGTTTGGAGGAATATGGAGTTTGTCCTGGGTGAGTACGAGATAGGGCAGATTGTCTTCGCGGCGGGCAGGGCATACCAAAGATCCTTTGGAATTTACAGGTTATACCATCCGGAGATAGTGCGGGAGGAGGAAATATCGGAGGTGGTCGGAATAATACCGATATATCCGCAGACGGAAGGGCTGAAGTCAAAGACTATAAGAAAATTCATAGATTATGCCCTGAAGAACGTAAAAATAAAGGAAACACTGCCGGAATATGTTATTAGAAGTAGGAATTTGGTTTCGCTAAGGGAGGCGTTTGAAGGCCTACACTTCCCAAAAACCGAGGAGGATACATTGAGGGGGAAGAAGAGGATCATTTACGAGCAATTTTTGAAGTTCTACCTTTCCCTAAATCTTTCTTCCTCCTTTGGGAAGAGGAAATCGGTTCCATTAAGGAGGACTGGGAAGCTTACCGAAAAGTTCGTAAAAAGCTTACCTTTCCGATTAACGGAGGATCAGTTGAAGGTTATGGGGGAGATAGAGGAGGATATGGGTAAAGAGGAGGCTATGCATAGGCTCTTGCAGGGGGATGTGGGATCCGGTAAGACGGTGGTTCTCCTCTGGAGCGCCCTAATAGCCATAGAGAACGGCTATCAAGCGGCATTAATGGCACCCACGGAAATTTTGGCAGAGCAGATATATTCTGTAGCAAAAAGTTTTCTTGGAAACTTAGTGGATATAGTTTTAATAACGAGCTCCATGGGGAAAAGGGAGAAGCTTAAGGCGAGGCAGAAAACCGCCCTCGGTTCCGCCCAGCTCATAATAGGAACCCACGCCTTAATAACCGACGAGACGGTGTTTAGAAACTTGGCTTTGGCTATAGTGGATGAACAGCATAGGTTCGGGGTGGCCCAGAGGGCCAGGCTCTTGGAAAAAGCCAAGGATATTTATCCCCATTTCCTCGTTTCAACCGCAACCCCAATACCAAGGACATTAGCTTTAACCGTTTATGGGGACCTTAGGGTATCAAGGATCACAAAAAGACCATTTGATACGGTGGTTTATAACAGGGTTGTTAGGGAAAACCAAAGGTTAAACCTTTACAGGTGGTTATTCGCAAAGATAAAGGAAACCAAAAGGCAGGCTTATGTGATAGCCCCTTTAATAGAGGAGAGCGAAAAGATCGATGTATCCTCCGTTGAGAGGCTTTACAGGGAGATTTTATCAATAGCACCTCCCGAGATAAGGATCGGGATTTTACATGGGAGGACACCTCTAAACGAGAGAAACTTAATAATGGAAAGGTTCAGAAAGGGAGAGATAGATGTACTTGTTTCTACAACCATCGTTGAGGTTGGGGTGGATGTACCGAATGCGAAGTTTATGGTGGTGGAGGATGCTCATAGGTTCGGAATATCCCAGCTTCACCAGCTTAGGGGGAGGATATTAAGAAATAGCGAGCCGGCATATTTTATAATGGTAGTACCCGACAAAATTGGGTACGATGCTTACAGGAGGATAAAGGCGGTTGAAAGTATAACGGATGGTTTTGTTTTGGCGGAGGAGGATCTGAAGATAAGGGGACCTGGGGAAATAATGGGGTTAAAACAGCATGGGGAATGGATGTTGAAGGGGATAAATATATCGGAAATTTCCTCGGATGAAAGGTTTTTGAAAATCGTTGAGATTGCAAAAAAAGATGCGGAGTACATACTGTCGCAAGATCCGGACTTGGTTCTTGCAAAAAACTTACCTTTAAGGGAAAGCCTTGAACTTTTCAGGAACGTTATAACCGTGGGTTAGCTTCCCTTTTTTCTCAACTTCCAATCCAAAACCAAGGCGGCAACTATGAAAATGGAGGAGTATGTTCCCACTATGCTACCTATGGTCATGACGAAGGCGAAGTTAAAGAGGACAGGTCCCCCAAGTATCAAGATTGAAAGGGCCACTACCAAAACCGTAAGGGACGTGATCACCGTCCTTGGAAGGGTTGAGTTAATCGCATCGTTGAAAATCTTCATCAGCTCCCTTGGGGAAATTTCCACAAGCCTGAACCTTCCCAAGTATTCCCTAACCCTATCCGCGATAACTATGGAGTCGTTTATGGAATAACCCATTAGAGTGAGAATAGCCGCTATAACCGTCATATCGGTCTCAAATCCCAGGAGGGAGTGGATCCCCCAGGATATTATCACATCGTGGAAAAGGGCTAGGACAGCTGCGACACCGAAAACCAAATCGAACCTGAACCATACATAAATCAGGATCACGAGCAAGCCCACCAAGCTCAGTATTATCGCCCTATTCCTCAGCTCGGCTCCGATCCTAGGTCCCACCTTCTCCGCCCTATCAAGTCTAACCTTTTTCCCGAGTTCCCCCTCCAAGATCTTTACAAGGCTATCCGCCTCAACATCCTCCGCGTACTTTATCAAATATTCGTTCCTTTCCCCTATGTTCTGAATTTCCGCCCTTATCCCGGCGCTTAAAACCGCGCTTCTCACCTTATCAATGGGAGCCTCAACAAAAACCTGAACGAGGCTTCCCCCGGTAAAGTCTATTGACCAAGTTTGCTTTAAATTCACGAGGGAACCCAAAGGTGTAAGCCTTAGGGTTATACCCAAGAGTCCGAGAAACAGCATGATGAGGGAAAGGGTGTAGGCAACCTTCCTTTTCCCCATGAAGTCAAAATTCGCGTTATGCAAAAACTTAAACATGGCGGAACCCCCTTATACTGCAACCTCTTTCCACTTCAACTCCTCAAGCAAAATGTTAAAGATCCAGCGCGTCATAACAAGTGAAGTGAAGAAATTCACCAAGATTCCTATGCTCAAAACCACCGCAAAACCCCTTATGGGACCGGTACCGAGGAACATTAGGACCAAAGCGGTTAGTAGGGTGGTTATGTTTGCATCAAGGATCGTTCTCCTTGCGTTGGAATAACCGCTCTCAAGGGCGGTCCTGAAGGGATTACCCTTCCTCAGCTCCTCCCTTATCCTCTCAAATATTAGGACGTTTGAGTCCACCGCCATACCGACCGTAAGGATCAAACCCGCCATACCCGGCATCGTCAATGTCGCGTTTATCATAGCCATTATTGCGAGGATAAGGATAAGGTTGGCAAAAAGCGCGATGTTTGCTATTATCCCGCCGATCCTGTAGTAAAAGATCATAAATAATATCACGAGAATGAAAGCAACACTAAGGGCTATCATACCCTTTTGTATTGAGTCCTTACCCAGGCTCGGACCTATTACCCTCTCCTCCTCTATCTTCACCGGCACAGGCAAGGCTCCCGCCCTCAAGATCGCCGCAAGATCCTGAGCTTCCCTAAGGCTCCTTATCCCCGTGATCTGGGCGTTCCCCGTTGGGATCCTCTCCTGAATTCTAGGTGCGGATTGCACAACGCCGTCCAAAACAATTGCCAATCTCTTTCCCACGTTTTCCCCGGTTATCCTCGCAAATATTGCCGCACCCGTCCTATCAAACCTAATCTGAACTATGGGTTGCCCCGCGACCTGCTCTTGTCCTATGGTTGCGCTTGCGTCCATAAGGTAGGCGCCCGTTAGTGGTGTTTCCGCCTTAACCATATAAAGCTTCCTGAACTTCTTACCCCCAACCTCCTGGGTTGCGCCCCATAGGATCTCATAACCCACTGGTATGAGGTTTTGAACCTCGGGGAGCTTCAGGATGCTATCTACCTTTGCCCAGTTTTCCTCCGCCACCGCAACATCACCCTCAAGGACTACCAAGAGATTGGAAAAAGGTCCCCTTAATTCATCCACACCGAATATTTCTGCTCCTCTCAGGATCCTATCCACACCCCTTATGAAGTCCGCAAAAAGGTTTTCGTCCGCAAGGAGCTTAAACTCTAAAAGGGCCGTCTTACCCAATATCATCCTCGCCCTCTCCTTGTTTATCACACCCGGAAGCTGGACGACGACCCTATCCTCCCCCACCTTCTGTATTACGGGCTCAAACACCCCAAGCTGGTCCACCCTGTTCCTTATCACCTCAACAACCCTATCCGCGGCATCCTTAATATGCTCCCCCTTAACTTTATCTTTATCCACACCCAGAACCACGTACATACCCCCCTGTATATCCAAGCCCAAATTCAAAGAATTCCTCATAAGCTTTTGAAACTCTAAGGGGTTGAGCTTCTCCTTTTCGCTTTCGGACATCGTTAAAACTTTGTATGTTGGTTGAAGTAGCCACAGGGGTACAACAAAAGTCAAGATAATCACTATTAACCTTATGAGGTTCTTGTTAGACATAGGCGGGAATTATACCCCCGAAAACAAGTTTATCGGGTGTAGAATATATACTTCAAGGCGGCGTAGCTCAGGTGGTTAGAGCGAGGGTTTCATAAACCCTAGGTCCGGGGTTCGAGGCCCCGCGCCGCCACTTGATAGATACACTACCACTCTTTTATATATACTTAACAGGTGGGGGGGTTATATCCCTTCCCGATAGCCTACAAAAGAAAAACCTTGAGGATGTTCTAAACTATAACTCATCCGTCGGTTCCCCGTCCATCCTGAGGGATAAAATTTATGCCCTCGTTTATCCTTTTTCTATTTCCGCAAGCTACGAATATCTAAACGATAGCGCTTATCTATCAAGGGCTTCTTACTTAAGCCCCTTATCCCTAAGTCTTGGAAGCAAGTTCGGAAAATACTTCTTACAAATTGACGGGAAGTTTTGGGGAAGCTATATTGACAAAAGGGGGGATTATCAGGTTTATCTTGGGAAAGCCTCCCTGTACGCGCCCAAGTTTTCAATTTCCACAATTTACACCCTTTTCCAGAGGAGCGCGTACATAGGTAGCTACCCTTACGGGGATCGGGTTTTGGATTTTTATGAAAGGTGGATATACTTTGGGAATTACGGTTTTGAAGTCGCATATCAGGGGGAATTTTTTAATTACTTTTCGGGTTTTGGAATAAATCCCAAGGGGACCCCTATATGGACGGGATTTTCTGCGAGCTTTGAGGGTTTTAAATTCACGGGGAGGCAGATATCTTACCTTGGAACCACGGTAATACCGGTGAGGGTTGAGGGTGAAGTTGGGAAGGTTTGGACTAAGGGAAAGTACAACATATATTTTGACCTTTTCTTGGCTTATGTCTTTAGCGCAAAGGATTTTAGGAGGGGACTTATACTTGAGAACTTGGTTGAATATAGGGAATTTTCGGAAAAAGGGGAAAAAGGTTTTGGTCTAAGGTGGTTCGTAAGCAAGGGTGGAAAGTTTTATGGGATTGAACCGAGGTTTAGCTATACCTTTGCGGGAAGGGTAAGACCCGAAATTTTCTTGGGTTATCTCTATCCCGAAAGGATGGGGGTGTTTTTTGGTGTAAGTTTCAAATTTTTCAGGAGGAAATTTACCATAGCATACAAGCATACGACCAGGTCAATTTATGGGGGTTTGGAGGTGGGTTATGCCAAGTTTGGCCTTTAACCTTTCGTTATTTTTCACATTTCCGGGCTTTGTAAGTAGGGATCTGCCTTTTGTCTTTGGTTTCCCTTCCTTAGGATTGAGTTTGGAGTCTCAAAATCGCATAACAGCATCCTTTGATGTGGGTGGAATATCGTATGCGGTGGGTGGTGAGAGGATAGTTATATTGAATTCAAGCCTTGGGTTTGGAACAAACATTAATAATTTTGACCTTATGTTTGGATTTACGGGCACAACCGCGGGAATATCAAGGCTTAACATAGAGGATCAGAGTTATACCGCAACTTTTTTGAGGGTGGGTTATAGGTTGGGTAATTTTAGGATGGGGTTGAATTTACCCGTTTATCTACTCGCGGGGGAAAAGAAACTTTCCCTTTTACCCGTCCCCCTTCTCTATGTATCCATCTCAAGTAAAAAGTGAGGTTTTTGAGAGGATCCTAAGCGCCCCCGAAGAAAGCGGGGTTTATATTTTCAAAAGTGAGGGGAAACCGATATATATTGGGAAGGCAAAAAATTTGAGAAATAGGTTGAAGTATTACCTATCTCCAGAGAACGAGAGGGTTCTGAGGATGGTATCGGAAGCGGACGAGCTTGAGATAATAACTACGAACAGCGAAAGGAATGCGATATTTTTGGAAGCGAACTTGATAAGGAAATATCAACCCAAGTACAACATAAAGCTCAAGGAGGAAAACCCGTTTTATTACATACATATAACCGAAGAGGAGTACCCGAGGGTCGTCATAACGAGGAAACCCCTTGAAGGTGGGCAAAATTTTGGTCCATACATAAACAGATCTCAGGTTAGATTTTTCCTTAAATTCGCCCGCAAACTTTTCCCAATAAGGAACTGCTCCTTAAAGCTCCCATCCAAAGGGAAACATAACGTATGCATAGAATATCACATTGGAAGGTGCATAGCTCCCTGTAAATTTGAAGTGAAGAGGGAGTATTCCGAGCTTGTGGAGAGGTTTAAAAGGTTCATATCTGGGGATGTTGGGGATACCGCGAATTATATATACGAAAGGATGGTGGAAGCTGCGAAAAACTTAAACTTTGAATCCGCAATAGTTTGGAGGGATAGGCTTAGAAGTTTAAACGACTTCCTTGCGAGGGGCTCTGGAAACAAGGACCTTTGGGCAATATATTCCTTGGGAAACACATCATGCGTCGTCCTTTACACGTTGGAAAACGATCTTATAAAGGGCACATATAGGTTTTTGACGAACACGTCAATAGAAGGGGAAAGGGGTACTTTGGAAGAGTTTTTAACGATTTACTATTCAAACAATCAAAAGGGGGTGGAGGAGATATTGGTGCCCTTTGAGCTGGAGATCTTAGAGATAAACGGAATTCCTATAAGGGTTGCGGATGAGAGGTACCAAGATATTCTAAAGTCCGCAGAAAATTATGCTAGGCTTGAGGTGGAAAGCTACATACAAAGGTCAGAGAGAATAAATCCCGCCCTTGAATCCTTAAAAAAGATCCTAAACTTACCAAAGGTCCCATCGAGGATAGAGGGGTTTGATGTTTCGCACCTTTTCGGGGAACATAAGGTGGCATCCTTAGTGGTCTTTAAGGATGGAAAACCCCTGAAATCCGAATACAGGAGGTATAAGATAAAAACGGTTGAAGGGATCGACGATTTTGCATCTATGTACGAGGTAGTGTTTAGGAGGTACAGGAGGATTTTAGAGGAAGGGAAACCCTTACCCGATCTCATACTAATAGATGGAGGTATAGGACAGCTGAATTCCGCATTAAAGGCGTTAAAGGAACTGGGTTTGGAAATCCCAATAATTGCCCTAGCGAAGAGATTTGAAACAATAACACTTCCGGGAAACAGGGTTGTACAATTGCCCCTAAACGAACCCGCCCTTAAGATCCTTCAGAACATTAGGGATGAAGCCCATAGGTTCGCCCTAAAGTACCACACCACATTGAGGAGTAAAGAGATCAAAAAGTCCATCCTTGACCTCATACCGGGCGTGGGTGAGAAAAGAAGGAATGTACTGTTGGCATACTTTGGAAGTATTGATAAGATAAAAGAGGCAAGCGTTGAAGAGATAGCTAATCTACCCGGCTTTAACAGGAAAATAGCAAAAAGGATAAAGGAATTCCTTGGGGGTGTTAAATGAGCCTTTTGGGTAAATTGGCTAAAGTGATACTTAAGATAAAGGGGAATCTTATCCTCCTTGAGTTAAAAAAACCACCATGCAAAATATACTTACCCGATGATAGTATTTGGGCGCTAATAAGGGAGATATATCTTTTGGAAGCTTATCCTCCCTTTGAGAGCCTTAAGGGGGTAATAATAGACGCTGGTGCTCACGCGGGATCCTTTGCTATACCCGCATCCTTTTTTGAGGATAGAGTTGTAGCCATTGAGCCGAATCCCATTATGGTAAAGATCCTTGAAATGAACACATTAATAAACCGCAGAAGGAACATAGATATACTACCCTACGCCTTATACCATTCCTCAAAAACCGTTTACTTCAATCCCGACGACCTTACCAGTGTTATGGGGACGGTTTCAAAGGAAGGTAAAATTGAGGTTCAAGCTATATCCTTAGATGAGATCGTTGAAAGATATGGTGAAATTGAGCTCTTGAAGATGGATATAGAGGGTGCGGAATACGATGTGATATTTAACGCAAGGAAAGAAAGTTTAAGGAGGATAAAAAGGTTAGTGGGAGAAATACACTACGAAGGGAAAGAAATGTTGCAAAAGTTTGGGGAATATTTGAAAGAAATGGGCTTTAAATACAAGTTTGTGGGGAAAAGTAAGTTCTATAGCCCGTTTAGGGTTTTGAAGGCTGTAAAAAACTCGGCGAGAATCAAAGGACAAATGTTCTACAAGATCACCAATTACATTTACCTATTAACCCCTATACCCAAACCTATAACGTTAATGTTTTCAGGCAAAGAGAGGGTATCCCTCTTCTTCGCGGAGAGAATATAGTATCTCCCTTATAATACTTGCGCTATGAAGAGGCTAGCTTTAGCTCTTTTGTTGCCGAGTTCCGGTTTGTTTGCTCAGGCTTACAGGTACATCGTGGATCCATCGCACACGTCAATAATTTTCAACGTCAGGCATATGATGGTGACAACGGTTAGGGGAAGCTTTAGCAAGTTTGAGGGTTGGATAGAGTACGACTCAAAGAACCCTCAGAATACAAAGGCGGAAGGTATAGTATATGTAAGTAGCATAGATACAAAGAACGAGAAAAGGGATAAACACCTTCTGAGCGACGACTTCTTTGATGCGGAAAAGTACCCAACGATGAAGATGGTGTTAAAAAAGGTTTATAAAAAAGGGAATAGGTGGTGGGCGGACGCGGACCTTACGATAAGGAATGTGACGAAAACCGTATCGTTCCCGTTCAACATATACGGACCCGTTAAAGATAATTGGGGAAACCTTAGGATAGGGGTTGAGGCGAGCTTTGAAATAAACAGGTTTGATTTTGGGCTAAATTGGAACCAGGTTTTGGAAACGGGGGGTCTTGTTGTTGATAAAACCGTTAAGGTTGAGCTGAACATACAGGCTATATACAAGCCAAAGAATTAGCATTCTTATAATACCTTCATGCTCCTAGCTTTATATCCGGAGATTAAGGGTTTTATACTTTACGATTCCTTGAGGAGGGGGAATTATGCGTTGTTGAAGGAGATATGCTCGGAAGCTTCCCCCCCTTGCACCTTATCCTGCAACTTCTTAGCATCCAAAGGTATTAAGTCGGACTATAGTATATGCCCGGAGACACCCGAAGTTTTAAACGCAAAGTTTGAACTTTTTCGGGATACCTCTTCAATCGTAAAGCTTGCGAAAAAGTACCCCTATTCCCCATACTCCATGAAGGCCCTACCCTTTTTAGATAGACTGGATAGTCTAAGGGTACTTCTTGAAATGGGGTTTTACAACAGTGTCCTAAGCCTTGCGGATACAACAAAGCCGGAAGAGTATAAACTATACTTAATAGCAAAGAGCAAGAAGGAACCGTTGAGTTTCAAAGAGATGGTGCAACTTCCGAAGTGGTACTTGAAAAATTACATATCAAAACCCTTACGTAGGGTTTTAAGCGAGGGAAATTACGATTCCATAGAGGCTTATTTAAGGGTTTTGGCGGAGATAGACGAGGAAAGGGCTTTTAGACTTATGACGCACGAGGTGGCGAAGCTGGAACATAAAACCTTAGGTTATAGGCTTTACGGGATATTGAGGGCTTATTTAAAGGAGAACTCAACCCCTTCGGCGTACAATTGGCTTGGACTTTCCGCGTACATTCTCGGTTATATAGAGGAGGCTTACAATTTATTTTATAACGCCTATCAAAAAGCGGAAAGGGGAAGTTTTGAGAGGTCAAGGTCCGCCTTTTGGCTATATAAGATAACTAGGGACACTCAATATCTGAAAACTTTAAGGGTTGAAGATCCCATCGGATATTATTCCTTGAGGTTGGGCATAAAGCCAATGTGGGTGGAGGGTGAGGTTTGGGATACCTCAAGCAGTAAAAGGTTTTACGAGATGGGTAAGATAGTTGAAAGGATAGCGGGGTACAATTACGCGAGGGGGTTTTACCTGAAAGATGTTCCTTCCGCTTATGCCCACGCAAAGGACTTGATAAGATCCGGCAATTTTCAAAAAGCTTCCCTCGTTCTTGAGCATATATACAAAGTTTCAAGTAAGGATAAGGGTATCCCGAGGTGGTGGGGGAAGATGGCTTTCCCTTATGAAAAGAGATTCTTTTCCCATCTCATAGACTCCGCTTCAAAAACTTTTAGGGTGGATCCCTTGCTTTTTGTTTCGATTGTTAGGGAAGAAAGTAGGTTTAATCCGAAAACCACTTCACCCGCTGGGGCTATAGGTTTAGCCCAGGTCATGCCCGAAAACGTTAAGGAATTTTCCAAAACCTTCAAAAAGAGGGTTAAAAACCCCTACGAGCCAAAAATAAACCTTATGATAGGTGCATGGGAAATTTCAAAGTATTTAAACATTTTCCAGGATTATTACCTTGCGCTCGCATGTTATAACGCGGGCTGTGGTGCCTTAAACAGGTGGCTTTGTGATTACGAATATGAAAGGTTGGATTTTGATGTCTTTGTTGATGTGATACCTTACAACGAAACCAGGGCTTACGTAAGGAGGGTTATGAGGAGTTATTGGGTTTATAAAAGCTTATACCTTCCTTAACTTTATTAGGGTTTTTGGATCAGAGGTTATATACTCCCCCATACCCGCGTAAAAAACCGTTCTTTTGTCCTTTAGAAGGATATAATCTCCCTTAACTTCAACGAGGTTTTCATCGTAATAAACCCTTTGAATTTCCCCCACTATCAAAGTATGATCACCTAAGGTGAAATGCTCGGTGTAATAGCAGTCAAGGGCGAGAAATGCTCCCTTTATTATCGGATTGCGCAACGGGGAAAGGGAGAAATCTATGTTAAATTCCTTATATTTGTCTATGAACCTTCCGCTCGTTGAGCCGACCTTTTCCACAAAATCGGAATGTTCATAATGGAAATAATGCACAGCAAAGGCCCTTGCCCTTAATATCACATCGTGGCTAAACCTCTTTGGGGATACCGAAATACCGTATAGGGGAGGATCAAAGGATAGGGGGGTATGCCAAACCAAGCTCATAACCGCTTTATTTTCACCATCGTAAGCGGTGGCTACAACCGCCGACATAGGATAAACCGCGTACAAAGTTTTGAAATTAAACTTTTCCAGAACTTTCATAAGAGGGAATTTTAAGTTTGCCCTTTAGGATAATATACCAAACTAAAGGTCCCATAAACCTCGTGAAAAAGACGGGGGGATGTAGGAGGCTCATAAAAATAGAAAGGGTGAAAATGGAAATGCCCAATTTATCACCCGAAGAAATCAGAATTACAGTTAAAAATCCGAAAAATATAATAAGGGAGAGTAAGCCAACTATGCCTGTCTCCGCAAGGAAACCAAAAATAAAATTGTGTGCATCCCTTTGGGGAATCGCGGCGGAACACTGAGCATTATTCAGTTCGCCTTTTTTACACATCTCCCTAACAACAACGTTAAAGTTCCCCAAACCTACACCTGTTATCGGGTTCTTGGAAAACATTTTCAGGGAAGCCTCAATCAATCTTACCCTATCAAGGTCGTATATCCTCACGAGATTTATATCGGCTGCAGGAGCTGAGAGTAAAGTTTTCTTATTTATAAATTCGCAAATGCTTGAACTTTTATAAATTTGTATAAAGTTCGGCATAGAGAAGGAAAGGAGGAGGGGTAAAAACGCAAAAAGGGCGAATTTTGGTCTTTTTTCAAGAAAAGAAAAAACAAGAACAGAAATGAACAAACCCAATAAGGACGCCCTCGAAAACGTTAGTGAAGACATAAAGGAGAAGAAGAGAAAGAGGGGGAGATTTTTTAAGTTCAAAACCGCAAATAAGGCGAAGATAAAACCTAAAGCGTTGGGATGGATCTCAAAGGCGGACAATCTCACGGGTTTTGGAATGCAAAATAAGGGAAAAGAATAAAGGAGGAAGATGATGGAAATTAATGTAAAGGCAGGTTTTATATCCTCCAATATGTCGCGTTTAATGGTAAAGGTTAAGGGTATAAGGAGGGTATATGCGGAAAATTGAATGAGGTTTTTGAGAACCTCAAACTTATCTGGGGCACCGAAAATGGAAAGGGAAATGGAAAAAAGAAAGTATAAAGCGAACAAGTAATATTTTCCGTTTCCCTTAAAAAATAGAACCATAACACCCGGATTCTTAATAAGGGAAAGGAGAGCGAGGGAAATTAAGAAAATATCAAAGGGATTTACAAGGCTCCTTCCGAGAAGGAAAAGTCCAAGGGTGAAAGCTAAAATGGTTCCAGTACGGAGAACCTTGTCCATATTTCATACCTCCAAAAGGGCTTAATATCTAAGGAAACGAAGGGTGGGTTTACCTTTATTTCCTTTACCTCTCCCACCTCTACGCCCGGATGCTCCATAAGATAAACCGTATCCCCTACCTTAACATCCGCACCGTACGGGATAAAAGCTATTTTCGGAATATTCCCACCCTTAATTATCCCCATAACCATAGATCTTGCGATAAAAACCTTTGAGTGGAAATCGGGGGAGTGCAAGGTCAATACTTCGGCGAATTTTCCCCTTGAAGATATTACAAAACCCACGAGTCCCACCGCCCACACTATGTCCCCTTCCTTAACATCCCCTTCGCACCTTATCTTTATGAAGGATGGGTAAGGTTCGGAGCTTGAGGATACGAAATCACACAGGGATTTAAACCTAACTGGGTAGTAATTTGCTGTATCCGTAGGGAAAACAACTATGACTTGCGATTTTTCCCTTAAAAGTTCATCCCTCTGAGCCTTAAGCCTGATTATACCTTCAAATTCGTTTCTTAGAAAGAATGCGGGGTAAAATATCGGGTTTATTATCCTGTATAAGAAATTTTTCGTCAGGGGGAACAGGAAGAGTAGGGAGAAGAGGAGGGCTAAGATCTCATCCTCGTAGAGCGAAAATCTCATCCGAGTTTTTGGGTATGTAATACCAATTTGTAATATTGTGTATTCCCATTTTCTATTTCTTCAAGAACCTTACCCGCCCCAGATATAACGCTTTCATAGGGATTGCTTGCCCTTATGAACTTTATACCCGTTTCCTTCTCAAGCCTCTTATCCAAACCCCTTATCGTTGAACCACCACCCGTCAGGTATATTCCCTCATCCAAAACATCTTGAACTAAAGAAGGACTCGCGCTCTCCAACACCTTCCTTATAGCGTTCACAAGTTCGTTTATAACTCCCTCCAAAGCTTCCTTTATATGATCGGATGTGATCAAAACTTCCTTTGGCTTTCTCTGATATACATCCCAACCCTGTATGACCATTTCCATCTTGTTTTCTCCGCACACATCGCCTATCTCTATCTTTATCTTCTCTGCATAGTATTCATCTATAAGTATGTTGAAATTTTTGCGGATATAGTCCGCTATTGCCTCATCCATCTCATCCCCTGCGGTCTTTATGGGGTATTTATATACCACACCCCCAAGGGATACAAGAGCTATTTCGGACGTTCCACCCCCTATGTCCACTATAAGGTATCCTTTGGGATCAAACACTTGCAGACCTATACCTATTGCGGATGCTACAGGTTCCTCTATTAAATACACCTGACTCGCCCCTATGGATTTTGCCGCATCTATGGAAGCCTTCCTCTCAACGTCGTTTGCACCCGACGGTACCGCCATAATAATGGTAGGATTTGAGAATACATTTTTTATCGCCTTCTTTTTAAACTCGTAAAGCATATACTGCACAAGCTCAAGGTTGTTTATAACACCATCCCTTATAGGCCTTTTAACTATAAGGCCCTCGTGGGCTTTTCCAAGCATCCTCTTTGCCTCCCAACCTACAGCAACCACCTTCCTCGTATTGGCATCAATTGCTATTACCGATGGTTCCCTTAAAACTATACCTTTACCCTTCAGGTAAATTAAAGTGGTTGATGTTCCAAGATCCACCGCTATGGCGGGTCTAAAAAAGTTTATTAAGGATTTTATCATAGATTTATGAGAAGTAAGTCAGGGTTCTCTATGAGTGCTTTAAGGTCATTTAGGAACCTCGCGGCGTGCGCCCCATCCACAGCCCTATGATCAAATGTTATAACTATGGTCGCAATATATCTTGGTTTTGTTTCATCTCCTACAAAAAATGGTACTTTTCTGGGCCTCGGGAGGGCGATTATTGCTATCTCTGGGTAGTTTATAACCGGGTACGCGAAAACCCCACCTATGGAGCCTATGTTGGATACCGAAAAGGTCCCATCCCTAATATCCTCCAGCTTTAACGTGTTGTTCCTGGCTTTTTCCGCGAGCTCTTTAACCTCCCTTGCTATTTCCAAAATTGACTTCCTTTCTACGTTTTTTATGACGGGAACCTTTAGACCTTCCGGGGTATCCACCGCTATGGATATGTTTATACTATCGTAAAGCAATATTTCACCCCTCTCGTCGTCCACCCTACCGTTAAACTCGGGATGTTTCTTTAAAGTTGCAGCCACAGCCTTTAAGAATAAGTGGAATATGGATATTTTTACCCCTTCCCTTTCGCCCAAGGGTTTTAATCTCTCCACGAGGTTTAGGATCTCGGTAAAGTCCATATCCTCGGCGTGGAAAGCATGTACAGCATGCTCCTTTGATTTCCTCAGATGCTCTGCTATAGCCCTCCTTACGCCCCTGAAAGGTATCCTCCTTATCCCCACCTCCTCTACCTTTTGCACGGATACTTCTTCAATTACCTTAACTTCCTTCTTACTCTCCTCATAATACC